>Ga0335070_10000021_pt1 | contig 261642 bp, 227 predicted proteins | sample Lox_Sample_13_FD_206722 | JGI IMG/M metagenome (GOLD analysis project Ga0335070, IMG submission 206722) | Soil microbial communities from Loxahatchee National Wildlife Refuge, Florida, United States - Lox_Sample_1.3 | ecosystem: Environmental > Terrestrial > Soil > Wetlands | place: USA...
GCGGTCGGCTCGTTGATGATGCGCAGCACGTTCAGGCCGGCGATCCGCCCGGCGTCCTTCGTCGCCTGGCGCTGCGCGTCGTTGAAGTAGGCCGGGCAGGTGACGATGGCCTCGGTCACCGGCTCGCCCAGGTAGTCCTCGGCCGTCTGCTTCATCTTCGCGAGCACCATCGCCGAGATCTCCGCCGGCGAGTAGCGCTTGGCGGCCACCTCCACCCAGGCGTCCTGGTTCTCGGCGGAGACGACGCGGTAGGGGACGATCGCCGCGGTGCGCTTCACCTCGCGGTCCTCGAACTTCCGGCCGATGAGGCGCTTCACGACGTAGACCGTCGAGTCGGGGTTCGTGATGGCCTGCCGCTTCGCGATCTGGCCGACGAGCCGCTCCCCGCCCTCGGCGAAGGCCACCATCGAGGGGGTGGTGCGCGACCCCTCGCTGTTCGGGATCACGACCGCCTCGCCCTGCTCCATCACGGCGACGCAGCTGTTCGTCGTCCCGAGGTCGATGCCGATGACCTTGCCCATGTCTTCCCCGGCGGCCGGCTAGCCCGGCGCGCCCTCCGGCGCGGAGGCCGGCGGCTCCCTCCCGCCCGCCGCCACGGCCACCATGGCCGGACGCAGCAGGCGCCCGTGGATGAGCCAGGCCCGCCCGTGCTCGGCGATCACCGTCCCCGGCGGGTGGCCCGACCCCTCGACGCTCGACAGTGCCTCGTGGAAGCGAGGATCGAACGGCTGGTGGAGCGCGCTCTGCGCCTTCACGCCGTGGCGCGCGAGCGCCTCCTCGAACTGCTTCAGGACCATGCGCACGCCGCCCGAGAGCGGGTCGTCGGCGGCCGCGGCCGCGAGCGCGCGCTCGAGGTTGTCGATGCCGGGCAGGACGTCCTTCACGATGCGCTCGGCCGCGAACTTCTGGAGGTCCTCCTTCTCGCGCGCGACGCGCTTCTTGTAGTTGTCGAGGTCGGCGACGGCGCGGAGGTAGCGCTCGTGCTCCTCCTTGAGCCGCTCGAGCGTCTCCCGCCCCTTCTCCTGGGACAGCGCGAGCTGCGCCTCGAGCGAGCTCTCCGCGGGCGTGGCCTTCTCCTCGGGGGCCGAAGGCCCTTCCGGCGGGTCCTCTCCCGGGCCGTGCCGCTCCACCGACCGCAGCGCCTCCTCGAGGATCGAGGCGGGGATGTCCGCGCTGAAGTTCCCCTTTTCGCCGTCGCTCGCCATCGAAGATTCAAATATTGCACACGCCCCATGGCGCAGCAAGGAAGCGGGGGGCGACCCAAGCTCCCGACGATCCTCAGGATTCCGGAGTCCCGGAGAGCGCCCGGGAGATTTCGCGCGCGGTCAAGTCGACGAGCGGTATCACGCGGGCGTAGTTCATCCGCGTCGGCCCGATCACCGCGAGCGCTCCGAGGACCCTGCCGTCCCGGCCGTAGGGGGCGGCGACGACGGAGACGTCCGAGACGCTCGCGAGCTCGCTCTCCGCGCCGATGAAGATCTGCACGTCCTTCGCCATGAGCACCCGGTCGAGGACGCGGAGGATCCTGTCCTTCTCGGCGAACGCCCGGAGCAGCGCCCGCGCCTTCCCCACGTCGGAGAACTCCGGCGCGTCGAGGAAGCTTTCCTCGCCGTCCACGTACACCGTCCCGACGGCCACGGCCGTTCCGGGCAAGACCCGCTCGGCGAGCGCCAGCGCCTTCGCCATGAGGTCGCGCAGCGCGCTCTCGTCGGCGCGCATGTCGGAGAGGATGGCCTCGCGGATCTCCGGGAGCGGGGTGGTGGCGAGCTTCTCGTTCAGGTAGGCGGCCGCCGCCTCGAGCTCCCGCGCGTCGAGGGGGGCGTCGAGCTGCACGAGCTTGTTCGTGACGATGCCCGCCTGGGACACGAACACCGCCAGCACGCGGTTCTCCCGCAGGCGGACGAACTCGATCTGCCGGGTCGGGTCGGAGGTCGGGCCCGGCGTCGACACCACGCCCGCGTGCTGCGAGAGCGAGTGGAGGAGCTCCGCGGTGCCCCCGAGCAGCGTGTCGACGGCGGAGGGCTCGTGCGCGAGCTTCTCGATGCGCTCGCGGTCCTGCGCGGACGGCTGGCGCACCTTGACGAGGAGGTCGACGTAGAGCCTGTAGCCCGCCGGCGTGGGCACGCGGCCGGCCGAGGCGTGGGGCTTCGCGAGGAGGCCCAGCGCCTCCAGGTCCGCCATCACGCTCCGGACGGTCGCCGGCGAGACGTCGAGGTCGTGGCGGGCGAGCAGCGGCTGGCTCCCGACGGGATCGCCGGTCTCGATGTAGTCCTGGACGATGGCGCGGAGGATCTCGCGCTCCCTGCGTCCGAGCTCGCTGCCGTGCGGCGACATCCGGCCTCTTCTTGGGGGGCCTCAGGGCTCCTCTTCCAGGTGGCGCTCGGCGGCCTGGGCGAGCGACGGGAAGCGCCCGGCCTTGAGCTCCCGCCAGCGCGAGACCGCCTGCTCGCGCTCCCCGCTCGCCTCGGCGACGAGCGCGTCGAGATGGGTCTTCTCCTCCGGGTAGACGAAGGCGAGCGCCCGGCGCGCCGAGCCGTCCGCGTCGAGGCGGAGGGCGTCCTTGACGAGGCGCGCCGCGTCGGGGTCGCCGCGCCCGTCGAGGAAGAGCGCCGTCGCGTACACCGGCTCGGGGCGGGCGGGGTCGATGGCGCGCGCGCTCTCGAGGTGCGCCTGGGCGGCGGTGAGGTAGCCCTCGAGGGAGTAGAGCTCGGCCAGGTTCACGAGCGCCGCCTGCTGCTCGGGGCTCGCGCCCTTCGCCACGACCTCGTCGAGCAGCTGGCGCGCGGCCTCGAACCGCCCCTCGAGGTAGTAGGTCAGCGCGAGGTCGTTGAGCGCCGCCATCCGGTCGGGGTCCGCGCGGAGCGCGCTCTCGAACTGGGAGCGGGCCGCGGCGAGCTGGCCCGCGCGGAGCTCCGGGAGCCCGGCGCCGGCCGTCTGGGCGACGGCCGCGGCGAGCGGCGTCCCCTGCGCGGACACGCCCGGTTCCGGGCCGCCGCAGGCGGCGAGCCAGACGGGGCCGAGCGCCCAGGCCAGGCGGACGAAGGAGCGTCTCATCGGGTCGATCCTCGCGGATCGCAGGGAGTCTAGCCACGCCCCCCCAGGGGATCAAGGAGCCGTCCGGCGCGCCACCTCGCGCGGGCGAACCGGCGCGGAACCTGTTACGAATCGGTCCCTTCGTGTCCGAGTCGTTCTCCACCCCCGGGGCGGCGCGTCCGGCGCCGTGGCGCGAGCTCTCGAGCGCGCTCGAACGTGGGTCGGCGGACGTGGTCGGCCTCGCCGGGGCGGCCCGCGGGCTCGCCGCCCGCCGGCTGCTCTCCCGCGGCCGGACGCTCCTCGCCGTGACGGCGGACGAGGACGAGGCCGACCTCCTCGCCCGCGACCTCGCCTTCTTCCTCGGGACGGGAGGGCAGGGCGAGAGTCCGGTGCTGCGAGTGCCAGCGGACCCGATTCTGCCGTACGACGACCTGTCGCCCGACCGCGGGCTCGAGATGGAGCGCCTCGCCGCGCTCGCCCGGCTGCACCTCGCGGGCGACTCGGTGCGGGCCGTCGTCGTCTCCGCCCGGGCGATCGCCCGGCGCACCGTCCCGCGCGAGGCCGTGGAGCGTCACCTCGAGCTCCTCGGGCGCGGCGTCTCGCTCGACCGCGACGCGCTCGCGGCGCGGCTCGTGGAGATGGGCTACGGGCGCGTGCCGCTCGTCGAGGACCCCGGGACCTTCGCGGTGCGCGGCTCGGTGTTCGACCTGTGGAGCCCGGCCGCGGACCGCCCGGCGCGCCTCGAGCTCTTCGGCGACGAGGTGGAGAGCCTGAAGTCCTTCGAGCCCGTCTCCCAGCGCACGCTCGGCGAGCTCTCCGAGCTCGTCGTCACACCCGCCCGGGAGGTGCTGTTCACGGCCGCCGGCAAGGAGGCGGCCCGGGGGGCCGTCCGCGAGCTCGCCGAGACGGTGGCGCGGCCCACGAGCAAGGTGCGCGAGGTGCTCGACGCGATCGACGCCGGCACGCCCTTCTTCGGGATGGAGGCCCTTCTCCCGGGCTTCCACCCGGGGGGGCTCGGGACGCTCTTCGACTACCTGCCGAGGACGGCGATCGCCTGGATCGACGACCCCGAGGCGGTCGACCGCGCCCTCGCCGAGCTCGGCGAGGAGCTCGCGCGGGAGCACGCCGCCGCCGGGCGCCGCGAGGAGCTCGCCCTCCCGCCCGGGAGCCACTTCCTCGAGGCCCCCGAGCTGGCGTCCCGGCTCGGGTCCTCGGCGCAGATCCGGCGACACCGCGTCTGGATGGGCACGGGGGAGCCCATCCGCTTCTCCTTCGGGGAGACCTCCTCGCTCCGCAAGGAGATCGAGCAGGCGCACGGGGAGGAGGGGGCCTTGTCGCCGCTCGCCCGGCGGCTCGAGGAGTGGCGGAGCCGCGGCGTCGCCGCGGTCGTCGCTACCGGGTCGCGGTCGTCCGCCGACCGGCTCCGGCGGCTGCTCGAGGACCGGCACCTCGCCGCGCGGGTGCACGCCGAGGCGCCGGCGGACCTCCGGGCGGTCTGGGATCCGTCGGTCCACGCCCACCTCGTGCCGGGCGAGATCACGGAGGGCTTCGTCGACCTGGAGGGCGGGGTCGCCCTCCTCTCCGACGAGGAGATCTTCGGCCGCCGCGTCCGAAAGCGCGCCCGGCAGGCGCGCGTCGAGAACGCCTTCGCCGCGAGCTTCCGGGAGCTCAACGAGGGCGACCTGGTCGTCCACGTCGAGCACGGCATCGCGCGCTACCAGGGCCTGCGGAAGATGCAGATCCGGGGCGTGGAGGGCGACTTCCTCGTCTTGCAGTACGAGGGCGCGGACCGCCTCTACCTCCCGGTCGCGAAGCTCCGGCAGGTGCAGAAGTTCTCCGGGGCCGCCCCCGAGGGCCTCCGGCTCGACCGGCTCGGGGGCACGACGTTCGCGCTCCGCAAGGCCCGGGTGAAGGAGCAGCTCCTCAAGATGGCGGCGGAGCTCCTCGACATCTATGCGGCGCGCGCGGCGCACCCCGGCTTCGCCTTCACGCCGCCCGGCGAGACCTTCCGGGAGTTCGAGGCGGAGTTCCCGTACGAGGAGACGCCGGACCAGGCGAAGGCCATCGCGGACGTCGTCGAGGACATGACGAAGCGGAAGGCCGGGGACGGCGCGGGCGCCGCCGGGCGCCCCCCGATGGATCGGCTCGTCTGCGGCGACGTGGGCTACGGGAAGACCGAGGTGGCGCTGCGGGCGGCGATGCTCGCCGTGCTCTCGGGCAAGCAGGTGGCGGTCCTCGTCCCGACGACCGTCCTCGCCGCCCAGCACGAGCGCACCTTCCGGGAGCGCTTCGCCGGGTACCCCGTCCGCGTGGAGGCGATCTCCCGGATGAAGTCCCCGGAGGCGGTGCGGCGGGTGCTCGCGGACGCCGCGCAGGGGAAGGTGGACGTCCTCGTCGGCACCCACCGCCTTCTCGCGAGCGACGTCTCCTTCCGGGACCTGGGGCTCGTGGTCGTCGACGAGGAGCAGCGCTTCGGCGTCACCCACAAGGAGCGGCTGAAGAAGCTCCGCCGGCTCGTGGACGTCCTCACCCTCACGGCGACGCCCATCCCCCGCACGCTCCACATGAGCCTCGCCGGGGTGCGCGACCTCTCCATCATCGCCACGCCGCCCGAGGACCGGCGCTCCATCCGGACCTTCCTCCTCAAGTTCGACCCGTCGGCCGTGAAGGAGGCGATCGAGCAGGAGCTCCGCCGCGGCGGGCAGGTCTTCTTCGTGCACAACCGGGTGCGGTCCATCGAGGCGATGCGCCGCTTCCTCGCGGACCTCGTGCCAAAGGCCCGGATCGGGGTGGCCCACGGGCAGATGGGAGAAGGGCAGCTCGAGGCGGTGATGACCCGTTTCGTGGACCGCGAGCTCGACGTGCTCCTCTCGACGTCGATCATCGAGAGCGGCCTCGACATCCCGAGTGCGAACACCATCGTCGTGAACCGCGCCGACCACTTCGGGCTCTCGCAGCTGTACCAGATCCGCGGCCGGGTCGGCCGCAGCCGCGAGCGCGCCTACGCCTACCTCCTCGTCCCGGCGCGCCGGCCGGTCACGCGCGAGGCGAAACTCCGGCTGGAGGCGCTCCAGAAGTTCACCGACCTGGGCTCCGGGTTCGGCATCGCCACGCACGACCTCGAGATCCGCGGGGCCGGGAACCTCCTCGGGAAGGACCAGTCGGGCCACATCGAGGCGGTGGGCTTCGACCTCTACACCGAGCTCATGGAGGAGGCGGTGCGGGAGCTCCGCGGCGAGGCGCCGCGCCGCGACCTCGACCCCGACGTGCAGCTGCCCGTGCCGGCCTTCATCCCGGACGCCTTCATGCCCGACGTCCACCAGCGGCTCTACTTCTACAAGCGGCTCGCCCAGGCAGCGAGCGACGAGGAGCTCTCGGACGCCCGGGACGAGATCGTCGACCGCTACGGCGAGCTGCCGGACGAGCTCGTCGCGCTCTTCGAGCTCATGGAGCTCAAGGTGGACCTCCGCGCGCTCTCCGTCCGCGGGCTCGAGGCCGGGCCGGGGCGGCTCGTCTTCTCGCTCGGCCCGGACGCCGCGCTCGACCCGTTCCTCCTCGCGAAGCACGTGCAGGAGAGCGGCGGGGCGCTCCGGCTCACGCCGGACATGAAGGTCGTGGCCGCGCTCGGGGAGGGGAGGTCGGGCGGCAAGGCCCCGGCGCGTCCGGAGGCCGCGGCGGCGAGCCCGGCCGCGCTCGCCGCACACGGGCGCGAGCTCCTCGCCGCCGCCCGCCAAATCCTGCAGGGCCTCTCCCGCTGCGCCCGGGCCGGCAGGTAGGGAAACATCCTACCTGGTCGCGCGGCGGGGCTCCAGGCTTCTTGATCCCCGGGTTCGTATGTGATTTTTTGCCGCGCGCCTGCCGCGGGAACTCCGGCGCTCCGCCGGCCGTTCCTCCCCGGCAGTCGAACAACCCCAACACAGGAGCTTCGATCCGATGACGCGCGGAGTCACAGCGACCGGAATCGCCCTCGCCCTTCTCGCCGCCGCCTGCAAGCCCACCCCGCCGGGCAGCGCCGGCACCGGCCCCGCCGTGGCCAAGGGCGACGGCGTCACCATCACCGCCGACGAGTTCAAGGCGCGGCTCGACGAGCAGTCCCCCTTCATCCGCCAGCGCTTCACCACGCTCGAGCGGAAGAAGGAGTTCCTCGACAACCTGATCCGCTTCGAGGTCCTCGCCGCGGCCGCCGAGAAGGAGGGGCTCCAGAACGACCCCGACGTCCGGAACACCATGAAGAAGGTCATGGTGCAGAAGCTCGTCCAGAAGCGCTTCCAGGAGGGCGACGCGGCGAAGGAAGTGAGCGACCCCGACGCGCAGAAGTACTACGACGAGCACAAGGCGGAGTTCCAGAAGGCCGCCACCGTCCGCCTCGACGGCGTGCTCGTCGCCGCGAACGACAAGGACCGGGCGCAGAAGTCCGCCGAGGCGAAGAAGCTCCTCGCCCAGCTCAAGGCGGGCGAGAAGAAGAACCCGGGCGGCGCCCTCGCCGCGCTCCAGACCCTGGCGCGCGAGAAGTCGGACGACACCGCCTCGAAGCCGCTCGGCGGGGACCTGGGCTTCAAGACCAAGGACGACCTCGCCAAGCTCTACGGCCCGAAGTTCGCCGACGCCGCGTTCCAGCTGAAGAGCGACGACACCGTGATCCTCGATGCGCCGCAGGGCCTCTGGATCGTCCGCGTCACCGGCCGCCAGGAGGAGATGAACCGCTCCTTCGACCAGGTCAAGGCCCAGATCCAGCAGCGGCTCTTCCGCGAGAAGCGCACCAAGGACTTCGACGAGTACGTGAAGAAGCTGCGCGACGACGCCCACGTCAAGGTCGACGAGGCGGAGCTCGACAAGGTCGTCGTGAACACCTCCGCCGCCCCGGGCGGCCCGGGCGGGATGATGGGCCACCCCGGGATGATGCCGGGCGGGATGCCCCCGCGACCGCCGCCCGGCGCGCCCCAGCCGCCGGCGGCCTCGGCTCCCGTCCCCGCTGCGCCGGCCCCGGCGCCCAAGTAGTTGCTCCGGCGGTCGTCACTCCCGGCTCTTCTCGCCCTCGGCGCCGCCCTCGCGGGCGGCTGCCGGGGGCGCGACAAGCCCGCCGCCGCCCCGGTGACGGTCGCGGTCGTGAACGGCGAGCCCATCTCGGTCGCCTCGCTGCGGCGCGAGCTCGGCCAGTTCCGCCTCGAGGCCTCCGAGGGAAGCGCGCCGGCCGACCTGCTCCGCCAGAGCGTGCTCGACGACCTCGTCGCCCGCGCCCTCCTCCTCCAGCAGGCGCGCGCCCGCGGCATCGCGGTGGGCGACGAGCAGGTGGAGCGGGCGTTCCTGGCGCTCCGCGCGGAGTACCCCGGGACGGCCTTCGACGACCTGCTCGCCCAGGAGAAGCTCTCCGCCGCCGAGCTCCGCTCGCGGCTCCGCGACCAGCTGACCGTGGAGAAACTCTTCCAGGACGAGGTCTTCCCCCGCGTCGAGGTCTCGGACGAGGAGATCGCCCGGTGGTACGCCGAGCACCCCGGCGCCCTCGACGAGCCGGATCGCGTCCGCGCGTCCCAGATCGTGGTCCGCACCCGGGAAGAGGCGCTGAAGATCCGCGACGAGCTGCGCCGGAAGCCCCAGACCTTCGCCGAAGTCGCCCGCCGCGCGAGCATCGGGCCGGAGGGGAAGAACGGCGGCGACCTCGGCTACTTCTCGAAGGGCGGGGGCATGCCGGAGGTGTTCGACGTCTGCTTCCGGCTGCCGCTCAACGCCGTCTCCGACGTCGTCCCGTCGCCGTACGGGTTCCACCTCTTCCGGGTCGTGGAGCGGAAGGCCGCCGCGAAGCGCACCCTGGAGCAGGTCCGGCCCGTGCTCGCGCAGCGGCTGCTGCGCGAGAAGCGGGCGCGCGCCCAGGAGGCCTACGTGGCCGCGCTGCGCGCGAAGGCGACGATCCAGGTCGACCCGGCGGCCCTCGCCAGCGTGAAGCCGTGACCTCCCTCCCCCTCCTCGCCCTGGCGCTCCTCGCCCCGCTCGCCGCGCCGGCCCCGTCGGACGACCACCGGACGGTCGACCGGGTGGCCGCCATCGTGAACGGGGACCCGGTCACGCTCTCGGAGCTCGTCGAGCGCGCGGGCCCCGCCTATCGCAAGGCCGTGGAGGGGCGCTCCGGCGAGGCCCGGGAGAAGGCGCGCGCGCAGGCGCTCCAGGCCGCCTTCGACGCCATCGTGGCGGATCGCCTGATCGAGGTCGAGGCGAAGGCCCAGTCGATCGAGATCGCCGAGGCCCAGATCGACGCGGCCATCGACGACATCAAGAAGCGCAACAAGTTCGACGACGCGATGCTCAAGCAGGCGCTCGCGGAGCAGGGGCTCGACATGGCCACCTTCCGCGAGAACCTGCGCAAGAACTTCCTCGGATACGCGGTGCTCTCCCAGAAGGTGCGCAGCCGCGTGAAGGTGACCGAGGACGACGTCATGAACTACTACCAGACGCACCCCCAGGAGTTCGCCGCCGAGGAGAAGGTGAAGGTTCGCCACATCTTCCTCTCCGTGCCCGCCGGCGCCACCCCGGAGCAGATCGCGGCCATCCACGCCTCGGGTGAGAAGGTCCTCGCGAGGCTCGCCGGCGGCGAGGACTTCGCGGCGGTGGCCAAGGCCGTGTCGCAGGGTCCGAGCGCCGCCGAGGGCGGGGACCTGGGCTGGCTCCGCCGGGGAAGCGTCCAGATCGAGCTCGAGCGGGTCGCCTTCTCCCTCCAGCCCGGGAAGTGGTCGGACCTCGTCCGCACCCGATCCGGGTTCCACATCCTGAAGGTCGAGGAGCGGCAGGCCGGGGAGGTGCCGGCGTTCTCGGAGGTGAAGGACCGGATCCGCGACAAGCTCGGCGACGCGCAGAGCGAGGTCTACCGCAAGCAGTACCTCGAGGAGCTGAAGCGCGACGCCACCATCGAGATCCTCATCCCCGAGCTCCGCACCGGACCCGAAGCGGCGAAGCCCGCCGGGTCCTGACGTCGCTCCCGTGCCGGTCCGCGTCGCGCTCTCCCTCGGCGATCCCTCCGGCGTCGGGCCGGAGGTGACCGCGGGTGCGCTCGCCTCGCTGCGCCGGGGCGAGGCGGCCTACGCCTTCGCCGACGCCTCCTTCGCGGAGCGGGCGCGGGCGGCGGGCGTCCGGCTCCCGGTGGTCCGACCCGGCCGCCCCCTGCCCGAGGGCGGGGCGATCGTCGCCGTCACGCGCCTCGCCGTCCGCGACCGGCAGGCGGGCCGCCCCACCGCGCGCGGCGCCGCGGCCCAGCTCGCCTACCTCGAGGCGGCCTTCGAGGCGCTCGCGCGCGGCGACGCGGACGCGCTCTGCACGGCGCCGCTCAACAAGGCGCAGGTACAGAGGCGCCTGCCCTCGTTCGTGGGCCACACGGAGTGGCTCGAGGCCCGGGGGGGCGGCGCCCGCTCCGTGATGATGCTCGCCGGCCGACGGCTCCGCGTCGCGCTCGCGACGACCCACGTCTCCCTGCGGCGGATGCTGTCGCTCCTCTCGGGCCCCCTCGTCGCGGACACCGCGGCGATCACCGCCCGCTCGCTCGCGGCCGACCTCGGCATCGAGCGCCCCCGCCTGGCCGTCGCCGGCCTGAACCCCCACGCCGGCGAGGGCGGGGCCTTCGGCGACGAGGAGGAGCGCATCGTGCGGCCGGGCGTCGAGCGCGCGCGGCGCCTCGGGCTCGACGTCGAGGGCCCCTTCCCGCCCGACAGCGTCTTCTTCCGGGCCGCCCTGGGCGAGTTCGACGCGGTCGTGGCGCTCTACCACGACCAGGGCCTCATCCCGGTGAAGCTCCTCGACGCGCTCCTCGGCGACGCGGCCGTGAACGTGACCCTCGGCCTGCCCTTCGTCCGGACGAGTCCCGACCACGGCGTCGCCTACGATCTCGCCGGGACGGGGCGGGCGAGCGACCGGAGCATGCGTGCGGCTCTCGCGCTCGCCGCGGCCATCGCGCGGCGCCGCATCCGCTCGCGCCGCACTAGACGTTGAAGCGGAAGTGGAGGACGTCGCCGTCCTCCACGACGTACTCCTTCCCCTCGATCCGGAGCATGCCGCGCTCGCGCAGGGCCGCCTCGGACCCCGCCGTGACCAGGTCCTCCCAGCGCGAGACCTCCGCCCGGATGAAGCCCCGCTCGAAGTCGCTGTGGATGGCCCCCGCGGCCTGGGGGGCGCGGGTGCCGCGGTGCACGGTCCAGGCGCGGCACTCCTCCTCCCCCACGGTGAAGAAGGTGACGAGCCCCAGCAGCTCGTAGCCTGCGTGCACGAGCCTCAGCAGGCCCGGCTCCGCGAGCCCGAGGCTCGCGAGGAACTCGGCCCGCTCCCCCTCCGGGAGCTCCACGAGCTCCGACTCGACCTTGCCGCTGATGACGACGCAGGGGGCGCCCTCCTCGGCGGCGAGCGCCCGGACCGCGGCGACGGCGGCGTCGCCCGCGTCCGCGACCTGCGACTCGTCGGCGTTCGCGATGTAGAGGACCGGCTTCGCGGTGAGGAGGCACAGGTCGGCGACGGCGGCGCGGTCCTCCGCGGCGAGCGGTTGCGCGCGAACCGGGGTCCCGCGCTCGAGCCCGTCGCGCACGCGGTCGAGGATCGCGAGCTCGGCCTTGGCGAGCTCTCCGGGCTTGCCGGGCGCCTTCGCGTCCTTCAGCTTCTTCTCCCGCCGCCGCTCGAGCTGCTCCAGGTCCTTGAGCATCAGCTCGGTCTCGACGACGTCCCGGTCGCCCCTCGGCTCCACGCCGCCCCCCACGTGGACCACGTCCGGGTCCCGGAAGCAGCGGAGCACGTGCGCGATGGCGTCGACCTCGCGGATGTTCGCGAGGAACTGGTTCCCGAGCCCCTCGCCCTTGGAGGCGCCTTCGACGAGGCCGGCGATGTCCACGAACTCGAGCGTCGTGGGCGTGGTCTTCTTCGGGTGGAAGAGCGCCGACAGCCGCGCGAGCCGCTCGTCGGGGACCGGCACGACCCCGACGTTCGGGTCGATGGTGCAGAAGGGGTAGTTCGCGGCCTGAGCCTGTGCGTGGCCGAGCAGCGCGTTGAACAGGGTGGACTTGCCGACGTTCGGCAGCCCCACGATTCCGATGGCGAGGCCCATGTCTCTCTTCCGCTGCCCTCAAAGATCGTGCTCCGGCGGACTTCCGTCCGCCGGAGCACGGGTGTCGCGCCTTCGGGCTTCCTCAGGCCTTACCGACCGGGAGGCCCCGGATGTACTCGTCGACGAGCTGGCGCTGCGCCTTCTCGTCGAGGCTCGAGCGCACGATCCGGGCTGCCGCTCCGACGGCCAGGTCGGCGACCTCCGACCGGAGGTCGGCGACCGCCTTCTGCTTCTCCTCGGCGATCTGCTTCCGGGCGCTCGCAACGAGCTCGTCCGCCTCCTTCTTCGCCTGGGCGGTGAGCTGGACGCGAAAGGCCTCCATCTCCTGCTGGTTCCGCTTGGCGATCTCGGCGGCCTCGCGCTGTGCCCCGAGCAGGGCCTCCTTCTGGGAGGCGGCCAGCTTCTCCGCCTCCTCCCGCTCCTTCTTCGCCTGCTCGATGGCCTCGCGGATGGTCCGCTCCCGCTCGTCGAGCATCTTGACGATCGGGCCGAAGGCGTACTTCGAGAGCACCACGATGAGGAGCAGGAAGGTGATGCCGGTCCAGAGCGTGAGCCCGGGATTGAGATCCATGATCCCCGCTGCGAGGACCGGCGTGACGGCAAGGGCGTTCATGGGGCGGCTCCGGTTCCTTCCTGCGCTACTTGCTGATGGCGAGGAGCAGGCACACCACCACCGCGAAGAGCGACACGCCTTCGATGAGGGCGGCGGCGATGATCATCGAGGTCCGGATGTCGCCGGCGGCGGTCGGCTGGCGGGCGGAGCCCTCCATGGCGGAGGCGGCGAGGCGGCCGATGCCCATGCCGGCGCCGATCACGGCGAGGCCCGCGCCGAGGCCGGCGCCGAGGTAACCGAGGGAGAGGGAGTTCATGTCCGTTTCCTGTCCTGTCTTTTTGGGCGGTGGGGTACGGGCCGCCGGTTCCCGTGGCGCTTACGGCGCTCGACTACCCATGGCCGGGAGCCTTCCCGGCCACGTGAGAGGCGTGCGGGTCCTCGCCGTGCTCGTGCTCGGCGTGACCGTGATCGTCGTGGTGGACGAGCCCCGCGCCGATGAAGAGCGCGGAGAGCATCGTGAAGATGTAGGCCTGCACGAAGGCGACGAAGAGCTCGAGCATGAAGATCGCGAGCGCCAGCGCCACCGAGACCGGTGCGACGAAGATGGAGATGGAGAAGATGAGGCCGAGGAGCGCCAGGATCACGAAGTGACCCGCCACCATGTTCGCGAAGAGACGGACGGTGAGGGCGAAGGGCTTCGTGAAGAGCCCCAGGAACTCGACCGGGATCATGATCGGCCACAGCCACGCGAGCGACGGGGGAACGCCGCCGGTCAGGTGCTTCAAGTAGCCGCCGATCCCCTGGGCCTTGATGGCCGCGTACTGGGTGATGACGAAGGTGAAGAGCGCGAGGGCGACCGTCACCGAGACGTTCGCGGTCGCCGTGGCCATGAACGGGATGAGCCCGAGCAGGTTCACGAAGAGGATGAAGAAGAAGGCCGTGCAGAGGTACGGGGTGAAGCGGTCCGCGTCGGCCTTGCCGATGTTGGCGATGGCGATGTCGCGCACGAACTGCACGAGCATCTCGAAGAAGTTGTAGAGGCCGCGGGGCACGATGGAACGCTTGCTCGTCGCGAAGAGCATGGCGGCGAGCAGCAGCAGCGCGCCGGCCCAGAGCATGACGAGGTGCTTCGTGGGAGTGAGATCGATCTTCGTGCCGGCGATGGTGACCCCCCAGCCGCCCGTCAGCTCCCTCAGGTCCACCTTGCAGGCCCACTGGAACTTGCCGTCGCAGAACGCCGGGAACTCGAGCTCGTAGCCGTTCGCCACGTGGTGCATCATCACCTCGGGGAGCGAGTGCTCCCCGTGCTCGTGCCCCTCGGCACCGCCGTGCTCCGCCGCGGCAGCGCGCCCCGCCGGCTCGGCAGGCGCTCCCTCGTGGGCGGCCGGGGCTGCCGCCTCCTGGTGGACGGCCGGCGCGGCCTCGTGGGCGGCGGGCGCGGGCTCGGCAGGGTGCTGGGCGAGGGCGAGCCCCAGTGCGAGGGCAGCGAGTGTCATGCGGGCTTCCCCATTCCACGACCGAGGGCGCGCACGAAGCTCCCCTCGATCACGGCGAAGGCGAAATACGGCACGAAGAAGGCGACCACGAAGGCGAGGGCGCTCTCTCCGGCGCGGGCGACGAGCGTCACGCCGCCGGCGACGAGCAGGAGGCGGACGAGGAACACGACGACGAAGACGAGGAGCGCGCTCTGGACGGGCCGGCGGGCGGATCGCCCGAAGCGACCGAGAGCCCAGAGGGAAGCGAGCCCCGTGGCGGTCGCGATGGCGGCGCCGATGATCGCGGGGCTCCGGGCGGGCCCGGCGAGGTAGGACGCCCCCAGCGCGAGAGCGCTCACGGCGGCGGCGGCGAGGAGGTGACCCTTCACGGCTTGCGCTTTCCCATCACCGTCCGGAAGAAGCTCACGAAACCACCCAGCATCCCCAAGATCGACCCGGCGATCAGGAACCAAGGGGTGCGGTTGCCCACCTTGTGGTCGACCCAGTAACCCAGCGCCGCCCCGCCCCCGACGGCCGCGACGAGCGTCGTCGAGGCGCCGAGCAGCGGAGCCGCCTTCTGATACGCGTCGGCGAGGCCCGAGAGCCCCTTCCCGTCCTTCCCCGGTGCCTCTCGGTCGTCGGGGGAAGCCACGGCGCCTCCTGCCTTCCCTCCCGGATTTGCTCGCGATTCCGGGCTGGAGGGGCGGACCCGTATAGCAGCCCGGGAGGCCACCCGTCAATGAGGTTCGCTACCCCTTCTTTGCCTCCGCGAAGGCCGCCCGGGCCGCCGCGAGCGTGAGCTCCAGGTCGTCGTCCGAGTGGGCCACAGAGACGAAGGCCGCCTCGAACTGGGAGGGCGGGAGGTAGACCCCGCCGTCGAGCATCGCGTGGAAGAACCGCCCGAACCTCTTCGTGTCGCACTTCCGCGCGCTCGCCGCGTCGACGACCGGCTCGCCCGTGAAGAACACCGTGAGCATCGACCCGACCCGGTTCACCTGCACGGGCACGCCGGCCGCGCGGGCGGCCTCCCGGAGCCCCTTCTCGAGCCGCGCCCCGGCCTCCTCGAGCCTCCGGTACTGCTGGGCGCCGAGCTGCCGGAGGGTCGCCGCCCCGGCCGCCATGGCGAGCGGGTTCCCGGACAAGGTCCCCGCCTGGTAGACCGGCCCCGCCGGGGCGATCCGGTCCATCACGTCCGGCCGGCCGCCGAAGGCTCCCACCGGCAGCCCGCCCCCGATGACCTTCCCGAAGGTCACGAGGTCCGGCCGGATTCCGTAGAGCTCGCAGGCGCCGCCGGCCGCGAGCCGGAAGCCCGTCATGACCTCGTCGACGATGAGGAGGGTCCCGTGCTTTCGGCAGGCGGCGAGCAGGCCCTCGAGGTAGCCCGGCCGCGGGACGATGACGCCCATGTTGCCGACGACGGGCTCGAGGATCACGGCGCCGATCGAGCTCCCCCGGGAGGCGAGGAGCCGCTCCACGGCGGGAAGGTCGTTGTAGGGGAGCGTGAGGGTGTGGCGGGCGACGTCCACGGGCACGCCCGGCGAGTCGGGGAGGCCGAGGGTCTCGACGCCGGAGCCCGCCTTCACGAGCAGCGGGTCGCCGGCGCCGTGGTAGCAGCCGTCGAACTTGAGGATGTCGTCCCGGCCGGTGAATCCGCGGGCGAGCCGGATGGCGGCGGTCGTGGCCTCGGTGCCCGACGACACGAAGCGCATCTTCTCGATCCAGGGGGCGCGCTCCCGCACCACCTCCGCGAGCTGGATCTCCCGGGGGGAGGGGGCGCCGTAGCTCGACCCGTCGCGGAGCTGGTCGTCGACCTCGCGGATGACCTCCGCGTTCGCGTGGCCGAGGATGGCCGGGCCCCAGCTCCCCACGTAGTCGACGTAGGAGTTGCCGTCGACGTCGAAGAGGCGGCTCCCCTTCGCGCGGGCGATGAAGAGCGGCGTGCCCCCCACGCCGCGGAAGGCGCGCACGGGGCTGTTCACCCCGCCGGGGAAGAGCGTCTGGGCCTTCGCGAAGAGCTTCTCGGAGAGATCGGTCTTCATTGGACCTCCTTGGTCCGCGACCGGGTCTTGTGATCGAACACCGCGGCCCGGTCGCCGGGGGTGACGGTCTTCGCCGCCTCGCGCCGCTCCCGCACCTTCTCGATGCTGGTGCGCAGCGCCTCGGGGTTGGGGTGGCTGGGCAACGCCTCCGTGTAGAGCTCGATGGCCTTGTCGAACCGGCCGGCCTGGGCCTGGATGTGCCCCGCCCCTTCGAGCGCGAGCGCCGCGATCTCGGGGCGCGGGTGGCGCTCCCAGGCCGCCTGGAAGGCGGAGAGGGCCTCGTCCGGGCGCTTCTCGAGCGCCCACGCCTGCGCGGTGAGGAGCTGGGCCTCGTCCGCCTCGCCGCTCCGCGGCCAGCGGTCGCGGAGGATGCGCGCCTCGGTGCGCGTCTGCTCGTAGTTCTTGAGCTCCAGATACTGGCGCACCACCTCGAGCTGGTAGCGGGGCGCCTCCTTCCAGTCGCTCTGGGCGATTGCCGAGTACTGGGCGATGCCGGCCACGTGGTCTCCGAGGCGGGAGACGTAGATGTCGCCGATGGCGGCGCGCGCGCGGAAGGCGTCGTCGGTGCCCGGGTAGAGCGAGACGATGCGACGGTAGTAGGAGATCGCCCCGGGGAAGTCGCCGAGCTCCAGGTAGGAGACGTCGGCCGCGTACTTGAGCGCCCGCAGGCGCACGCCGGTCTCCCACTTCGGGACGGTGCCGTCGCCCAGGTCGCCGAGGAGGTCCCGGTACCCGTCGAGGGCCTCCCGGGGCTTCCCCTGGTGGCGGAGCTCGTTCGCCTGCTCCAGCCGCGACTCCGCGGAGGAGCATGCCGCGAGCGCGAGGGCGAGCGCCGCGGCGAGCGGCCGCCCGCCCCTCAAGGCTCGCCGCCTCCCCCGCCTGGCTCGCCTTCCCCGTTCTCGCCCGGCCCTTCGTCCACCGCCTCGGCCGGGTCGGCGACCTCCGCGGCCTCCTTGCCGGTCTCGGCCACGCGAGCGAGCGCCACCACCTGCTCCTCCTTCGACTCCACGGTGATGAGGCGCACGCCCTGGGTGTTGCGGCCGATGACGCTGATCTGCGAGACGGGCAGGCGGATGAGCATGCCCCGGTTCGTGATGATCATCACCTCTTCGCCTTCCGCGACCGGCACGGCGGAGACGACCGCGCCGTTCCGCTCGGTGGCCTTGATGGTGATGATGCCCTTGCCGCCGCGGCTCTGCGTCCGGTACTCGGAGAGCTCCGAGCACTTCCCGTAGCCGTTCGCGGTGACGGTGAGGATGGTCTTCGCCTTCTCCCCCTCGGCGCCGGGCGGGAGCGATTCGGCGGAGACGACCTCGTCGCCGTCCTCGAGCGTGATGCCCTTCACGCCGTAGGCGGTGCGCCCCATCGGGCGCACCTCGGACTCCTCGAACCGGATGGCCATGCCCTGGGCGGTCGAGAGCAGGATGTGGCTCTGCCCGTCGGTCAGCTGGGCGGCGATGAGGCTGTCCCCGTCCTCGATGGACAGCGCGATGATCCCGGAGGGGCGGGGGCGGCTGTACTGCTCGAGCCGGGTCTTCTTCACGAGCCCGCGTCGCGTCGCCTGGAATACGAAGACCCCGCTCGCCCCCGACGCCTCGCCCTCCTCGCCCTCCGCGTCCCCTCCCGGCTCGGGCAGCTCCCGGACCGGGAGGATGGCGGCCACCTTCTCGCCCTGGGCGAGCTGCACGAGGTTCACGATGGGCTTGCCGCGCGCCTGGCGCCCGGCCTGCGGGATCTCGTGCACCTTGAGCCAGTAGACCTTCCCCTTGTCGCTGAAGACGAGCAGGTAGCTGTGCGTCGAGGCGACGAACAGGCTCTCGACGAAGTCCTCGTCCCGCGTGGCGGCGCCCGTCTTTCCCTTCCCCCCCCGGCGCTGCGCGCGGTACAGGGAGATGGGGTTCCGCTTCACGTACCCGAGGTGGGAGATGGTGACGACCATCTCCTCCTCCTTGATGAGGTCCTCGACGCCGAGCTTGCCCACCTCGCCCTGGATCTCCGTCCGCCGCTCGTCGGAGAAGAGCTCCTTCACCTCCTCGAGCTCGCCGACGACGACGTCGAGGAGGACCTTCTCGGAGGCGAGGATCTCCTTCAGGCGGGCGATGAGCTTCTGCACCTCGGCGAGCTCGTCCAGGATCTTCTGCCGCTCGAGCCCGGTGAGGCGCTGGAGCTGCATCTCCAGGATGGCCTTCGCCTGCAGCTCGGAGAGCGAGAAGCGCGCGATCAACCCGTCGCGGGCCGTGTCGCGGTCGGGCGCCTTCTTGATGAGCTCGATGATCTCGTCGATGTGGTCGAGGGCGATCTGCAGGCCGAGCAGGATGTGCTCGCGGGCGCGCGCCTGTCGGAGCTCGAACCGCGTCCGGCGCGTCACCACGTCCCGGCGGTGGGCGATGAAGCGCTCGAGGAGCTGCTTCAGGGAGAGGATGCGGGGCTGTCCGCCGTCGATGGCGAGCAGCGTCACGCCGAAGCCGGTCTGCAGCGCGGTGTGGGTGTAGAGGTTGTTGAGCACCACCTGGGCGACCGCGTCGCGCTTGAGTTCGATGACGACGCGCATTCCCTCGCGGGACGACTCGTCGCGGAGGTCTGAGATCCCCTCGAGCCGCTTCTCCCGCACGAGCTCGGCGATGTGCTCGACGAGCTTCGCCTTGTTCACCTGGTACGGGATCTCGGTGACGACGATGCTCTCGCGCTCGGTCTTCGGGTGGACCTCGATCGACGCACGCGCCCGCACCGTGATGCTTCCGCGCCCCGTCTCGTAGGCCTGGCGGATCCCGTCGCGGCCGAGCACGATGCCCGACGTCGGGAAGTCCGGGCCCGGGATGAAGCGCATGAGCTCCTGGACGGTCGCCTTGGGGCTGCGCACCAGGTGGATGGCGGCCCCGATGACCTCGCCCATGTTGTGCGGCGGGATGTTCGTCGCCATCCCGACCGCGATCCCCGAGGAGCCGTTCACGAGCAGGTTCGGGAAGCGCGCCGGCAGCACCGTCGGCTCGACGGTGGAGTCGTCGAAGTTCGGGACCCAGTCGACGGTCTCCTTGTCGATGTCGGCGAGGAGGTAGTCGGCGAGCTTCTCGAGGCGGCACTCCGTGTAGCGGTAGGCCGCGGCCGGGTCGCCGTCGACGGAGCCGAAGTTGCCCTGGCCGTCGATGAGCGGGTAGCGGAGGTTCCAGTCCTGGGCGAGCCGGACGAGGGCGTCGTAGACGGCAGCGTCGCCGTGCGGGTGGTACTTCTTCAGCACCTCGCCGACGACGCCGGCGCACTTCGAGTAGCGCTTGTTGTGGTGGAGCCCCTCCGCGTGCATGGCGTGGAGGATGCGGCGGTGCACCGGCTTCAGGCCGTCGCGCACGTCCGGCAGCGCGCGGCCGATGATGACCGACATCGCGTAGTCGAGATACGACTTGCGCATCTCGTCTTCGATGGCGACCTGCTGCCGCGGCCCCTCGGGGGGAGCGGGGGGCGGCGCCTCGGGGGGAGCGGGCGGGAGGGTCTCGTCGGGCATGGGGTCGGCGCTTCAGGGACTCGCCCCGGGCGCTCTTCGACGCATCGGGGCGGACGTTCATGTGTAACGGATTATCCCTGGAATCTCAACGCCTTTGGCTTCGTCGGCCCGTGGCTTTCGCCCCCGAAATCGGGGGTGTTTCCGGGGGGTTCGGGAGGTGCTCGTCCCGCGGCCGCGGTGGGGAGCCCCCGGGGTCGGCCGGCGAGACGCCGCTCGTGCAGGAGGAGCCAGCGCTTCGCGTCCTCCCCGCCCGCGTATCCCGTGAGCGATCCGTCGGCGCCGATCACTCGGTGGCACGGCACGAGGAGCGCGAGCGGGTTCCTCGCGTTCGCCGAACCCACGGCCCGGGCGGCGCGCGGCCGTCCGAGGCGCGCGGCGAGGCCCGAGTAGGACCTCGTCTCCCCGAAGGGGACGGCGAGGAGCTCACGGTAGACCTCCTGCTCGAAGGCGGTCCCGGAGAGCGCGATCGGAAGCGCGAACGTCTGGCGCCGTCCCTCGAAGTACTCTGCCAGCTCGCGCTCGGCCTGGGCGAGGAGAGGGTGGTCGCCGGCCGCCTCTCCCCCTCGCGTGCCGCCGAAGCGCACCTCCTCGATCCCTCGAGCCGACGCGATGACCTCGAGCCGCCCGATGGGGGTGTCCAGTTTCCGCGTGTACCGAATCATCGGGAACCTCCTTCCGCGAGCGTCGTCCACAGGTGCATGGCGGCGTAGGCGCGCCACGGCCGCCAGGGTTCCGCCCTCTCCTCGGCCTCTCGCGGCGAGCGCGCCCCGAGCGCCCGGGCGATTCCCAGGTCAGCCGCCGGGAAGGCGTCGGGCTGGGCGAGCGCCCGCATGGCGATCACGTCCGCCGTCCACGGGCCGATCCCGGGTAGGGCCGTGAGTGCCTCCCGCGCCCGGGCGGCGTCGGCCGGGGTCTCGAGGGAGAGGGCGCCGGTGTGCACGGCGTTGGCGAGCGCCCCGAGCGCGCGGGCGCGCGCCCCCGGCATCCCCAGCTTGGCGATCGCGCCCTCGCCGGCCGCCCCCACGACGGCGGCGGCCGGAAACAGCCGGTCGAGGCCGGGAAACGGCGTCTCGATCGGGTCGCCGAGCGCGACCGCGAGGCGGCCGGCCACCGTGGTCGCGGCCCGGACGCTCACGTGTTGCCCGACGACGGCGCGGGCCGCCGCCTCGAATCCGTCAAAGGCGCCAGGGAGGCGGAGCCCCGGCCTCCGCCTCACGGAGCGCCTAAGCAGCGGGTCTCGCTCGAGGTGAGCCGCCACCGCCTCGGGGCGGGCGTCGAGGTCGAAGGCGGCGCGGAGCCTCGCGGCGAGCGGCATGAGCGCACCGGAGAGCGACGGAGCGACCCGCGCGAGGAGCGCCGGGCGGCGAGCGTCGTGGGCGACGCTCACCCACCCCGTCCTCCCGCCGTGCCGCACCGTCCGGCGGTACACCCCGTCCGCCACCTCCTCCACGCCCGGGGTGGCGCGAGCCTCCAGGAACGCGAGCAGGGCGGGCCAGTCGAACCGCGGCCGGTAGTCGAGCCGGAGCTCGACGGCGTCCCGTGCCGCGTCGCTCCGCCCCACCTCGCGGCGAAGCTCGGAGGGAGGCCGCCCGAACCGCGTTCGGAAGAGCGCGTTGAAGCGGCGCACGCTCTCGAAGCCGGAGGCGAGCGCCACCTCGGCCAGCGAGAGGCGCGTGTCGTGGAGGAGCTGCTTCGCGAGCCCGAGGCGCCGGGTCTGGGCGAGCTCCACCGGGGTCACGCCGAGGGTCTCCACGACGGCCCGGCGCAGGTGGCGGGCGCTCACGCCCAGGCTCGCCGCGAGCTCGTCCACCGACCCCTCGTTCAGGAATCCGGCCTCGATGCGGGCGAGCGCGCTCGCGGCGAGCCTCGGTCCGCTCTCGAGCGGCCCCGCCCCCGGCGCGAGCTCCGGCCGGCAGCGCAGGCAGGCCCGGTATCCCCGGCCCTCCGCCTCCGCGGCCCGGCGGAAGAACGAGCAGTGCTCGCGCCGGGGCGTCCGGGCCGGGCACACCGGCCGGCAGTAGACGCCGGTCGTCGACACGCCCACGAAGAAGAGCCCGTCGAAGCGGCGGTCCCGAGCGGCGAGCGCGCGATGGCAGGTGACGGGGTCGAGCTCCACGCCCGCTTGTCTACCCGGGCTCGGGCGTCGTGTCTGGCCACTTTCGGACGTCGGAACGTGTGCCTCTCGTCGCGCGAGGTCTCCGGACTCCTGCAGGCGCCGAGACCCCGACGGGCGCGGGCGCCGTGGCGCCCTTGTCGTCGTCGGGTTCTGCGCTAGGGCGTCTGCCCGCGGACGTCAGGCGCCAGTCGCTGCTCGAGACCGGCGGCCTTCGACGGGTCGAGCGCGCGCAGCCGCTCGAGCGCCTCGAGAGCCCCCTGGTGATCTCCCGCGCGGACAAGTGCCCGAACCAGGTACGACCAGGTCTCGGCGTCGTTCGGCCGGATCCGCAGCGCCAGGCGGAAGTACGTCACGGCTTGGTCGTAGTCGCCGAGGTTGCCGAACGTCGACCCAAGGTTGTGGAGCGCCACAAAGTAGTTCGGTCTCAATTCCAAGGCGTGTCGCATGAGGGGGATGGCCGCCTCGGGCTGTCCCATTCGGACGCGCACCACGCCGAGCGTCTGCCATGCCTCAGGGAACGTGGGTAGGATTCGGATCGCGGCCTCGCAGGCTGCGGCGGCCTCGGGCAGGCGCCCCTCCTCCAGCAGCACGCCGCAGAGCCCCTGCCACGCCTTCCAATTGCGATCGGTCACGGCCAGGGAACGTCGATGCAGGATTTCGCTGTCCCGCCAGAATCCGACCTGAATCCAGGCGACGACGGCGAGAGCCGTTAGCGCGGTCCCTGCCATCGCGGCCGGGACCCAGCGGGGGACGCTCCACCGCTCCACGACGTCTGCGGCGCCCCAGACCGCGGCGACGAAGAGGCCGATGAGCGGCACGTAAGTGTAGCGGTCCGCCATGGCCTGGCCCCCAACCTGGACGAGCCCGCTGACAGGTAAGAGAGTACCAAGGTACCAGAACCATCCCCATGCGAGCCAGGGCCGCCGCAGCCTACAGCGGAGCGCCCAGACCGTCATGACCGCCACGGCTGCAGCCGCGGCGACGAGGGGCGCTAGCGGCACGTCGGGGCGGATCGTACCGGGGTGCGGGTAGAACGACGCAAGTCCGGCGGGCCAGATGGTCATCAGGGGATAGCGTGCATACGAGACGACGGCGTTTGCGATCCTCGGCCACGCCCCGACGGGGGAGGTGGCGGCGATTTCTCCTCCGGAGGACTGCGCGACCCAGGTCACGACACAGGCGGCCGCCGACAGGGCGAAGAAGGGCAGTTTCTCGACTGCCAGTCGCCCCAGCGAGCGGAGAAAGCCCTTGAACGGCGCGAGCGTCATCCGGCCGAGAGGCCAGGCGTCGAGGAGCAGGAGCAGGAACGGCAGGGTCACGACCATCGGCTTCGCGAGGAGTCCGAGTGCGAAGAAGCCGAGCGTTGCGGCGTAACGCAGCCGGGTCGGAGCCCGAGCAAATCCAACCCAGGTCCGAAGCGCGAGCAGCAGGAAGAGCGTGCTGAGGACGTCCTTTCGTTCGGAGATCCAGGCGACCGATTCGACGTGCAGCGGGTGGACCGCAAAGAGTGCCGCCACGGTGGCGCTGCGCCACGCCGCCCCCGTGGCAGTTCGGAGGAGGTGGAACACGAGTAGGCTGTTGATCGCGTGCAGCGCGATGTTCACCGCATGCGGCGCCGCCGGACCGAGGCCGAACAGTTCCACATCCGCCATGTGGGACAGCCACGTGAGCGGGTGCCAGTTCGAAGCCCACATGTTCGTGAACGACCAGACGATGCCTGGGCGCGTAAGCCCCTTCGGAACCCAGGGATTCTCCACCACGTACACCGGGTCATCGAAGTTGAGGTAGCCGAAGCCCGAAGCGCGCCAGAAGACCGCCGCCACGAGGCCCACGAGGCCCAGGCTGATGAGAGCCGGGGCCAGTGCGCCGAGCCTGCGCGAGCGCGTCATGGGCCGTGGAGGAGCCTGGCCATTCGATTCTCGCGCGTCCGCTCGGCGGCGCGGTGGGCGGGCACGAGCTACGTCCGGCCAGCTACGCTCAGGCGTGCGGCGGCCCGGCGGACGCGGGCGGACTCGACCGGGTAGGTCTCGTCCTGCTCGGTGAGGCTCCGCAGGCGCTCCGTCGACTCCCGGAAGGCGCGCTCGGCGCGGTCCACGTCGATCTCCTCGCGCTCCTCCGCCGTGTCGGCGAGCACGATGATCTTGTTGTCCGCCACCTGCAGGAAGCCGCCGCCGATGGCGTAGTGCCGCTCGCCACCTTCTCCCACCACGGTGAGCCGCCCGGCCTCGAGCTTGCTCATGAACGGGGTGTGGTCGCGGCGGATGCCGAACCCGCCCAGCGCCCCGGGGGCGCGGACCTCGTCGGCCTGGAGGGTGGCGACGCGCCGCTCGGGCGTCACGATCTCGAGGGTGAGTGCCGCCATGGGAGCCTCCGCGCCTGGCCTACGCGCCGGCCGCGAGCTTTTTCGCCTTCTCGACGGCCTGCTCGATGGTGCCCACCATGTAGAAGGCCTGCTCCGGCAGGTCGTCGTGCTTGCCCTCGACGATCTCCTTGAAGCCGCGGATCGTGTCCGGGAGCTTCACGTAGACGCCGGGGTTGCCGGTGAACTGCTCGGCGACGTGGAAGGGCTGTGACAGGAACCGCTGGATCTTGCGCGCCCGCGCCACGATGAGCTTGTCCTCCTCGGAGAGCTCGTCCATGCCGAGGATGGCGATGATGTCCTGCAGGTCCTTGTAGGTCTGGAGGATCTCCTGCACCTGCCGGGCGACCGTGTAGTGCTCGAGACCCACGACCAGCGGGTCGAGGATGCGGGAGGTCGAGTCGAGCGGGTCCACGGCGGGGTAGATGCCGATCTCGGTGAGCTTGCGGGAGAGCACGGTCGTCGCGTCGAGGTGGGCGAAGGCGGTCGCCGGCGCCGGGTCGGTGAGGTCGTCCGCGGGCACGTAGATGGCCTGCACCGAGGTGATGGCGCCCTTGTTCGTCGAGGTGATGCGCTCCTGGAGCTCGCCCATCTCGGTGGAGAGCGTCGGCTGGTAGCCCACGGCGGAGGGGATGCGGCCGAGGAGCGCTGACACCTCGGAGCCCGCCTGGGTGAAGCGGAAGATGTTGTCGATGAAGAGGAGCACGTCGCGCCCCTCGTCGTCACGGAAGTACTCGGCGACGGCGAGGGCGGAGAGCGCGACCCGGGCGCGCGCGCCGGGCGGCTCGTTCATCTGGCCGTAGACGAGCACGCACTGGCTGTTCGAGAGGTCGTCCTTCTTGATGACGCCCGAGTCCATCATCTCGTGGTAGAGGTCGTTCCCCTCGCGGGTGCGCTCGCCCACGCCGGCGAACACCGAGAAGCCGCCGCGCTCCTTGGCGACGTTGTTCACGAGCTCCATGAGGAGCACGGTCTTGCCCACGCCGGCGCCGCCGAAGAGGCCGATCTTGCCGCCGCGGAGGTAGGGGGCGAGCAGGTCGATGACCTTGATGCCGGTCTCGAAGGCCTCGACCTTCACGTTCAGGTCGGTCAGCGTCGGGGGCGGGCGGTGGATGGGCTTGAAGCCCTTCGCGGAGACGGGGCCGCGCTCGTCGACGGGCTCGCCGACGACGTTCAGGATGCGGCCGAGGACCTCCTTGCCCACCGGCATGTTGATGGGGGCGCCGCTGTTGCGGACCGGCATGCCGCGGACGAGGCCGTCGGTCGAGTCCATGGCGATGCAGCGCGCCGTGTTCTCGCCGAGGTGCTGGGAGACCTCGATGACCAGGTTCTCCTTGCGGTCGTCGATGCCGGGGTTCGTCACCGAGAGGGCGGTGTAGATCTCGGGGAGCGAGCCGGGCGGGAACTCCACGTCCACCACCGGGCCGATGACCTGGGTGATCCTGCCGTTCTGGGTCTGGGTCTCTGACATGTCGCTCTTTCCTGGAGGTTCCTACTTCAGGGCCTCGGCGCCGCCGACGATCTCCATGAGCTCCTTGGTGATGTAGGCCTGCCGCGCGCGGTTGTACTGGAGGGAGAGGCTGCCGATCATCTCGGCGGCGTTCTTGGTGGCGGCTTCCATGGCCGTCATGCGCGCGCCGTGCTCGCTGGCCGCCGAGTCGAGCAGCGCGCGCCACATCTGCACGTCGAGGTGCCGGGGCACGAGGTCGGCGAGGAGCTCCTCGCGGGACGGCTCGTAGAGGAAGTCGATGCCCGCGTTCGCGGCCTCGCTCGAAGGCTCGGTCTCGATGGGCAAGAACTGCTTGAGGCGCACCACCTGCGAGATGGCGCTCTTGAACTCGTTGAAGAGGAGGAAGACGGCGTCCACCTCGCCGGCGAGGTAGCGCTGGCTGTACTCGGAGGCGATCTCGTGCGCCTTCTCGTAGGAGAGGCGCGCGTGGACCCCGGTGAAGTCCTTGCGCATCTCGACGCGCCGGGCCTTCAGCGCGTCGCGCCCCTTGCGGCCGATCGTCGAGACCAGCACCTTGTCGTAGGTGCCGGCGGTCTCGACGATGAAGCGCTGCGCGCGGCGGACCACGTTGGAGTTGAAGCCGCCGGCGAGGCCGCGGTCGGAGGTGATCACCACGAGCTCCGCCACCCGGGCCGGGCGCGCCACGAGCAGCGGGTGGGCCGTCGCCTCGTCGGCGGCGGCGCGCGAGGCCACGCGCGCGAGCGTCTGCTCGAGCAGCACCGCGTACGGGCGCGCGCGGGTGATGGCCTCCTGGGCGCGGCGGAGCTTCGCCGCGGCCACCATCTTCATGGCCTTCGTGATCTGCTGCGTGCTCTTGACCGAGCCGATGCGGCGCCGGATGTCGCGGAGGGAAGGCACGGGGGACCCCTTGTCGGATGGGCCGCCTTAGGCCTTGGCCTCGACCTGGAACACGCCCCGGAACTCGGCGAGGGCCGTGTCGAGCGCCTTGCGGATGCCGTCGTCGAACGCCTTCTTCTCGGCGACCTGCTTTGCCACCTCGGGGTGGCGCGTCGAGATGAACTCGAGGAGCTCCTTCATGTACCGCCCGACCTCCTCGACCGGGACGGCGCGGATCCAGCCCTGCCCCTGCGCGTCCTTCTGGGTGGCGGCGTAGATCTGGATGACCTGCTTCTCGACGGAAAGCGGCTGGTACTGCCCCTGCTTCAGCACCTCCACGAGGCGCTCGCCGCGGGCCAGCGTCTCCTGGGTGGCCTTGTCGAGGTCGGAGCCGAACTTCGCGAAGGCGGCGAGCTCGCGGTACTGGGCGAGCTCGAGCTTGAGCGTGCCGGCGACCTGCTTCATCGCCTTGATCTGGGCGGACCCGCCGACGCGAGACACGGAGATGCCGACGTTGATGGCCGGGCGGACGCCCTGGTAGAAGAGGTCGGTCTCGAGGAAGATCTGGCCGTCGGTGATGGAGATGACGTTCGTCGGGATGTAGGCCGACACGTCGCCGGCCTGGGTCTCGATGATGGGGAGCGCCGTGAGCGATCCGCCGCCCTCCTTGTCCGACAGCTTGGCGGCTCGCTCGAGCAGCCGGCTGTGGAGGTAGAAGACGTCGCCGGGGTACGCCTCGCGCCCGGGCGGACGGCGAAGCAGGAGCGACAGCTGCCGGTAGGCGACCGCCTGCTTGGAGAGGTCGTCGTAGATGATGAGGGCGTGGCGGCCGGTGTCGCGGAAGTACTCCGCCATGGTGACGCCCGTGTACGGCGCGAGGTACTGCATCGGGGCCGGGTCGGACGCGTTCGCGGCGACGACGGTCGTGTACTCCATGGCGCCGTACTTCTTCAGGGTGTCGACGACGCGGGCGACCGTCGACTGCTTCTGGCCGATGGCGACGTAGAAGCAGTAGAGGTTGTTCCCCTTGTTGTTGATGATGGTGTCGATCGCCACCGCCGTCTTGCCGGTCTGGCGGTCCCCGAGGATGAGCTCGCGCTGGCCGCGCCCGATGGGCACGAGCGCGTCGATGGCCTTGAGGCCCGTCTGCATGGGCTCGTGCACGCTCTTGCGCTTCACGATGCCGGGGGCCTTGATCTCCACCTTGCGGTGGTTCCTCGCCGAGATGGCGCCGCGGCCGTCGATGGGGTTGCCGAGGCCGTCGACGACGCGCCCGAGCATCTCCTCGCCGACCGGGACCTCGGCGATGCGGCCCGTGCGCTTCACGCTGTCGCCCTCGCGGATGTCCTCGGCGTGCCCCATCACGGCGACGCCGATGTTGTCCTCCTCGAGGTTCAAGACGAGCCCGCGGACGCCGTTCTGGAACTCGACGAGCTCGCCCGCCGCCGCGCCGGAGAGGCCGTAGATACGGGCCACGCCGTCGGCCTGGCTGAGGACGGTGCCGGTCTCGGAGACGTCGACCTTCTTCCCGAATTCCTTGATCTGCTCGCGGAGGATGCGACTAATCTCGTCGGCGCGAATATCCATGTGCGGTGATCTCCGGCGGGGTGACTACTGCTTCATGCTCCGGCGCAGCTCGTCGAGCTGCGCCCGGACGGAGCCGTCGTAGACGGTGCTGCCGACCTGGGCGACGACGCCTCCCAGGATGGCGGGGTCCACGCTCGTCTCCACGATGACCTGGGCTTTCGTGGCCTGCGCGAGCTTGTCGGCGATGCGCTTCACCTCGTCCTCGGCGAGCGGGACGGCGCTCGTCACCCTGGCCCGGACGCGGCCGAGCTTCTGGTCGGCGAGCGCCCGGTAGTCGTCGAGGATGGCCGGGAGGTAGGCGAGGCGGTTGCGCTCGGCGAGCAGGAGGAGGAGGTTCCGGACGTCCTCCTCGAGGCCCAGGACCGCGGCGGCGAGGAGCTTCGGGCTCGCGAGCTCGACGGCGACGGCGAGGCCCTTCGCGATCGACCGGCGCGCCTCCGCCTCGAGGGCCGGGTTCGCGAGCGCCTCCTTGAGCGGAGAGAGCGCGACGAGGTGGCGGAGGACGTCGAGGGCCTTCGACCACTGCTCGACCTGGCCCTTCTCGTCCGCCAGGGAGAACAGCGCCTTGGCGTAACGGCGGGCGATGGAACCGACGATCATGGGGGGCCGCTAGGTAACAGGTCCCGCCGGGTTGGTCAAGGGGAAATGGGTTTAGGGAACGCGGCCTTGGGAGCTCTTTGACAGGTTCCAGGCCGTGCTTAGCTTCCTGTCGTCCGAAAGGATCCGAACCAAGGAGGAAAATCATGGCACTGCTCACCCGATACGACCCGTTCCGCGACCTCGCCCGCTTCCAGGAGGAGGTGAACCGCCTCTTCGACGAGCGCATGACCGGGAGCCCGGCCGAGAGCCTGGGCTGGACCCCCGCCTGTGACGTCTACGAGGATGGCGAGGAAGTGGTCATCCGCGCGGCCCTGGCCGGCGTCGAACCGAAGGACGTCGACATCCGCTTCGAGAACGGCGTTATGACCCTTAAGGGTCAGCGGCGGATGGAGAAGGAAGAGAAGAAGGACAACTACCACCGCGTGGAGATGTCCTACGGCGCCTTCACCCGCACCTTCTCGCTGCCGGCCACGGTCGACGCGGAGAAGATCCGCGCCGAGGCGAAGAACGGCATCCTCGCCGTGCACCTGCCGAAGAAGGCCGAGGCGAAGCCGAAGGCCATCCAGGTGAAGGTGGCGTAGCGCGATCGCCAAAACGCCCCTTCGACGAGGGCGGGCGCTGCCTCGCGGCGGCCCCGCCCTCTTCCTTCCTCCGAGGCTACTTCGGCGGCGGCGGCACGAGGACGGGCGTCTTCGCCGCGCCGCTCGCGGCGTTCTCCATCTTGCACTGCCCTTCGAAGATGACGCCCTTCGCCACCATGAGGGCCGGGGTCTCGATGTTCCCGTGCACCCGCGCCGGCTGGTGCAGCTCGACCCCCACCGCCGCCCGGATGTTCCCGGTGACCTCGCCGTGCACGATGATGGTGCCGCAGTTCACCTCGGCGCTCACCCGCGCGCCCTCGCCCACGACGAGCGTGTCGTTCGTGACGATGGTCCCGGTGAAGCGACCGTCGATGCGGACGGTGCCCTCGAAGGTGAGCTTCCCGTCGAACTCGGAGCCGCGCCCGAGCAGCGCGTTGAGATCGCTCCCGATGACCGCCGGTCCCTGCATCTCCTCCCGCTTGAGCATCGCCATGCCGCGTCACCTCCAGAGGTCGGGCGGTCCCTGTTGCCGCCCCGCGACGGGGCGCCGCCACCGCGCCCTCGTACGGTTAGCACCGCCCGGCCGCCCCGTCCAACTGGCGGACAGCCGCCCCGGATGTGCGCGGCCGCCGGCGCCGTGGGCCACCCGCCCACCTCTGCCGACCCGGCCCCACCCCGGCGCCCGTCTCCCTACGCCCCGATCCGGGACAGGATCCCGTCGAGCTCCTCGAGCGACGTGTACTCGACCTCGATCCGGCCGGTCTGGGCCGTCTTCGCGACGAGCCGGCAGCGCGCCCCGAGCCGCCGCTGCAGCCGGGCCACGACCGCGCGGACGCTCGCCGACTCGGCGGGCGCCCCGTTGCCCTTCGCGGCCCCGCCGCCGCCGCCCGCCTGCCGGCGGACGAGCGCCTCGGTCGCCCGCACCGACAGGCCCGCGCGCGCCACCTCCTGGGCGGCGCGCCGGATGAGGTCGGCGCGCTCGAGGGCGAGCAGCGCCCGGGCGTGGCCCATCTCCAGGCGGCCGTCCCGCACCATGTCGCGCACGTCGGCCGGGAGCTTGAGGAGCCGCAGCGCGTTCGCGACGGTCGAGCGCTCCTTGCCGACCCGCGCCGACACCTGCTCCTGGGTGAGGCCGTGCTCGCGCAGGAGGAAGTCGTAGGCCTCGGCCTCCTCCACCGCGTTCAGGTCGGCCCGCTGCAGGTTCTCGACGAGCGCTAGCTCGAAGGCCTCGCGGTCTCCCGCGTCGCGCACCAAGGCCGGGATCTCCTTCAGCCCGGCGCGCTGCGCCGCCCGCCAGCGCCTCTCCCCGGCGACGATGCGGTAGCGCTCGCCGTGGCGGCGAACGAGGATCGGCTCCACCACCCCGTGCTCGCGGATGGAGGCGGCGAGCTCCTCGAGCTGCCGCTCGTCGAAGCGCTTGCGGGGCTGCTCCTTGGAGCGCTCCACCGCCTCGATGGGGAGCTGCATGACCGCGCGCCCGGCGGCGGGCGGCGGGGCGGCGTTCGAGAGCAGCGCGGCCATGCCCCGCCCCAGGGCGGGGCGGCGGCGGTCGGCGAGGCTCATCCGGCCCTCCTCTCCCGCCGCGCGCCGCGTCGGGTGAGCTCTCGGGCGAAGGCGAGGTAGCTCTGGCAGCCCTTGCTCGCGACGTCGTAGAGCAGGATGGGCTTCCCGTGGGACTGGCTCTCCGAGAGCCGGACGTTGCGGGGGATGACGGTCTCGAAGACCCGGCCGGAGAAGTGCTTGCGGATGTCCTCCGCGACCTGCGCCGCCAGGTTGTTCGCCGCGAACATGGTGAGGAGGATCCCGTCCACCTCGAGCCGCGGGTTCGCCCCGCCCTTCACGAGCTCCACGGTCCGGAGGATGTCGGCGAGCCCCTCCAGCGCGAAGTACTCGCACTGCAGCGGCACGATGACGCCGTGGGCGGCGACGAGGCCGTTCAAGGTCAGCAGCCCGAGCGACGGCGGGCAGTCGACGATGACGTGCTCGTAGGCGCGCCCGACCTTCTCGAGGGCGTCCCGGAGCCGGTACTCCCGCCGCTCGACCCCGGCGAGCTCGAGCTCCGCGCCGACGAGGTGGCGGCTCGAGGGGACCAGGTCCAGGAACTTGAGCTCCGTGCGCCGCGTCACCTCCGCGACCGGGCGGCCGTCGAGGAGCACGTCGTAGACGCTCCCCTCGTCGCCGTCGCGTCCCACCCCGAGCGCCGAGCCGGCGTTCCCCTGGGGGTCGAGGTCGACGAGCAGCGTCCGGTGCTCGCCGGCGGCGAGCGCCGCCGCGAGGTTCACGGCGGTCGTCGTCTTCCCGACGCCGCCCTTCTGGTTCGCGATGGTGACGATGCGGCCCATGGCCCTCCTCGAGGCGGCGTCCGCGCCCTCCTTGCCGGGCGGCGGAGTGTGCCGGGGAGATCTGACAGGTTGTTCCACGTGGAACAAGGGGCGGGGGCGAATCCCTCCCCGGCCCCCTCCCGGGCACCGCCCGGCGCGCCCGGTGTTCCACGTGGAACACCGGCCCCCCCGTCAGGCGACGCTCGCCACCCGGAGCGTCGCCACCGCCCGGCGCGCCCCGGACAGGGGCAGCTCGAACCGGCGCAGGCGGACGAGCTCCAGCCCCGAGGCCCCGGCCGCGCGCCCGAGCGCTCCCTCGTCGGCCTCCCGCCCGAGCATCGCGAGGAGCGTCCCGCCCGGGGCGACGTAGGCCCGCCCGAGCGGCAGCCAGCGCTCCGGGTCGGCGACCGCCCGGGACACCACCCGGTCCGAGAGCGGGAGCCCCTCCGGCCCGGGGCGCCCCGCTGCCCGGACCGCGACCGCCCGCACCCGCAGGTCCAGCTCCGCCGCCACCGCCTTCAGGAAGGACACCTTCTTCGCGACCGCGTCGCAGCAGACGACCTCGAGGTCGGGCCGGGCGATGGCGAGCGGGACCCCGGGGAGCCCGGCCCCCGACCCCACGTCGAGGAGCGTGCGCGCGCCCTCGACCTCCGGCAGGAGGGCGAGGCTGTCGACGAGGTGCCTCTCGGCCAGCTCCGAGGGGTCCGTCACCGCCGTCAGGTTCAGCTTCCGGTTCCAGGCGAGGAGCCGGTCGGCGTAGCGCCCGAGCCGCTCGAGCGCCGCCGCGCCGACCGCGAGCCCGAGCGCCTCGAGGCCCCGCCGCAGCGCCTCCTCGAAGACCCGGTCCACGGGTTCCCTCGCATCCGGCGCCGCGCGGGCGCCTACGACGACCCGCGGCGGCCGATCGCGACCTCGACCTCCGCGCCGTGCTCCCGGAGGTAGGCCTCCACCTCGGCGTCGGCGAGGCCGAGGTCGCGCAGCACTCCCTCGTAGACGAAGCGGAAGCCCTGCCGCATCTCGTCCCCGGAGAGCTCGAAGGAGCGCCGCACGACGGCGGCCGCGAAGAGCTTCTCCTCCCGGCTCTTCTCGCGCGCCACCGGCCCTCTCCCCTACGGCGTCCCGGCCTTCCGCTCCGGGATGATGAGGAGCTGACGGAAGAGCCCCTCGCCCTCGCTGCGGGTCGAGACCCCTTCGGCGTCGACGAGCGCGAGGTGGATCTGCCGGCGCTCGCGCGCGCTGATGGGCGCCACCGCGAGCACCTTCCCCGTGCGCCGGGCCGCGTCCGCGAGCCGCGCCGCCACCGCGCGCGCGAGCGGGTCCAGGTCGTCGGCGAACCCGCCCACGTCGAGGTTCACCCACTTCCGCCCCTCGGCGCGCGGGTTCACGACCCGGTTCGCGAGGTACTGCACGGCCTCGACGAGCGCCCCGGAGAGCTCGACCGCGTTCCCGTCGGCGGGCGTGATCGACACCCCGATGGCCTCGGCGGTCTCCCGGACCCCGACGGACACCTTCGCGCCCAGCCGCGCGAAGAGCGCCTCGCAGAACTCCCTCGCCCGGGCCACCTTCTCCGGCGCCTCCCTCGGCGGCGGCGCCTGCGTCCCCTCGTGCTCGCTCATCTCGCTCCCTCCGCTGCGGGCGCTACGCGGCTCTCGCCGCCTTCGGCTCCTTGCGCATCAGCCACTGCTGCTGGGCGATGCTGAGGAGGTTGTTGACGAGGATATACAGCGTGAGGCCGGCCGGCAGCTTCAGCATGATGAAGGTGAAGAACACCGGCATGAAGTAGAGCAGCATCTTCGCCTGGGCGTTGTCCGCCGGCTGCGGCGAGAGCTTCTGCATGGCGAAGGAGGAGACGCCCATCGCGAGCGGCAGGACGTAGTACGGGTCGAAGGCGGTCAGGTCCGCGATCCACAGGAAGGGCTGGCGATAGAGCTCGACCGACGTCTGCAGCGTCGCGTAAAGCGCGAGCCAGATCGGCATCTGCAGGAGCAGCGGCAGGCACCCGCCGAGCGGGTTCACCTTGTGCTGCTGGTAGAGCTGCATGACCGCCTGGTTCATCTTCTCCTTGTCGTCGCCGAACTTCGCCTTCAGCTTCTCCACCTCCGGCTGCAGCTTCCGCATCTCCTGCATCGACTGCATCGACTTCACGGTGAGCGGATAGAGGAGCGTCTTCACCACGACCGTGAGGAGGATGATGGCGACGCCCCAGTTGTGGACGAGGCCGTAGAAGCGCTGCATCACCCACAGGAGGATCCGGGCGAAGAACGCGAAGAAGTTCGTCACCGGCCCGTAGTCGATGGCGGTGTCGAGGTCGCGACCGTAGGAGCGCAGGAGGTCGAGCTGCTTCGGGCCGGCGTAGAGGACCACGTGGGCGCGCAGCGCGGCCTGCACCGGCAGCTTCAGCCCCGCTAGCGAGGCTCCCGGCGTCCCCAGCGTCGAGAAGTAGCACTCTCCGTCCACCCCCGACGGCATGAGCGCCGAGACGAAGTAGTGCTGGTCGAGCCCCACCCAGCGCACCGGCCCGGGGAGGGCGCGGAACGGGTCCTTGCCGTCGAAGCGCACGGTCTTGTCCCCGGCGCGACAGACGGGCGTCACTGTCTCGAAGACCTCGCCCCCCGAGAAGAAGCCGGGCTTCGGCGCGTTCGGCGGCATGAACGCCGGGTAGAGGAGCGACACCGAGCCCGGCCGCGGCCCCGCGCCCACCTCGAGGTCGATCGCCATCTCGTAGGGCTTCGCGCCGAGGCGGACCGTCTTCCGAACGTCGGCCTGGCCCGCCCGCCCCTCGAAGGTGACGCTCGCGCCGTCCCGCGCCACGACCCGCATCGGGGCCCGGGCGGACGGGTCCGTGGCGTCGCCGGTGCCGCCGAGCTCCGGGGAGGCGACGAGCGCGAGCGGCAGCGCCTCGCCCGCCGTCACCTGCACGAGATCGATGGGCGCGTCCGGCACCGCGCCCGGCCCGCGGCGGCGGTAGGTGTCCTGCTTCAGCAACAGCGCCTTTAGCGCACCGCCGTAGCTCGTGAACGTCGCCTTGAACTGCGGCGTCTCGAGCACCACGAGCTCCTCGGGCGCCGAGGGCGGCGGGGCCTCGACCGGCTTCGGGATGGGCGCGGGCGCCGCCGGGGGCGGGGTCGCCGCGGCCGGTGCCGGCCCGCCGTCGGGCGGCGCGGCGGACGGGTGCGCACGCCGGCCCTTCCCCACCACGAGCTCCTGCCAGGCGATGAGGATGAGCACCGAGGCGAGGCCGGCGATCAGGATGCGCTTGCTGTCGTTCAAGGGTTCCCTGCCTTCCCTCCCGTCCGCGGACGCTTCACGGAACGGGGTCGACGCCGCCGGGGTGCCACGGGTGACAGCGGGCGAGCCGGCGGGCGGCGAGCCAGCTCCCCTTGAGCGCGCCGTGGCGCTCGAGCGCCCCCACCGCGTACGCCGAACACGACGGGTAGAAGCGGCACGCCCTCGGAAGCAGCGGCGAGACGAGCCACTGGTATGCCCGCACGAGGAGAACGAGGGGTGCGGCGAGGATCCTCATTCGCCCTTCCCGGAAGCGAGCCGGTCGCGGGCTGCCTCGAGCGCGCGGCGCGCGCCCGCGAGGCCGACCGCTCCCGCGCCCGACCTCGCGATGACGACCAGGTCCACGGGCGGCAGCGAGTCCGCGACGCCCCGGAACGCCTCCCGGACCCAGCGCTTCACGCGGTTGCGCGTCACTGCGTTCGCCACCTTCCCCGGGACGGTGATGCCGAGGCGGGGGTGGTCCCCGCCGCTCTCGCGGGAGAGGACCAGGAGCTCCCCGCCGTACAGGCGCCGTCCCCCTTGCTGGACGGCCAGGAACTCGCTGCGGCGCAGGAGCCGGGACGCCTTGCCGAAGCGCACGTCCGCTCTGCCGCCCGCGCGGTCCAAGGCCTACTTCGCCGGCGCCTTCGGCGCGAGGCGCTTGCGCCCCTTCGCCCGCCGCCGCCGGAGGACGCTCCTCCCGCCCGCCGTCTGCATGCGCTTGCGGAAGCCGTGCGTGCGGTTCCTCTTCACCTTCTTCGGTTGATAGGTCCTCTTCATGGCGCGCGAAACTCCCCGATCGGCCGCCCCCTGTCAAGGACGGCGCCCACCCTCCCCGGACCCCTCCACCGCGGCAGCGGACCGATCGGCGGCGCCAAAAAACGTGGCTCCTTCCGCGATCCTTCACGTCGCACTTGATCCCACCGCGGCACCTTCGCTAAGGAAACGGGGCGACACGGGACCGTCACCCGGCGTTCCCGTCATTCGTAGATGACTCATAGTCAACACCGCCGCGTGCGGGCGGTGCCCGGGTTGTTTTGTTCCCGCGGAGGGGCGAGGGAGATGGTCACCGGGGCAGGCGCGTCGGATTCGGCATCACCGGCCGACGTCCAGTGGAGCCGCATCGACGAGTACCTGCGCGGCCGTCTGCGCGAGGACCTGTACCGCCGCTGGTTCGCGCCGCTTCGCCCGGTGGCGCTCGAGGGCGACCGACTGCAGGTCGCGGCCCCGGACCCGTTCCACCGGGACTTCGTCGACGACAACTACCGCGACTGGTTCGACGAGTTCGTGCCAACCCTCCTCGGCGCCCCGGTGCGCACCCACTTCGTCGTGGACGACGCGCCTCGACGGCAGCCCGCGGTCGAGGCCGCCTCCGAAGCCGCGCTGCCTCCGGCGCAGCCCCCGCAGGCCTCCGGCGAGTCCCGCCCGAACCCGCGCTACCTCTTCGACACCTTCGTCGTCGGCGAGTCGAACCGCTTCGCCTTCGCCGCCGCCCAGGCCGTCGCCAAGAACCCGGGGCGCGCCTGGAATCCGCTCTTCCTCCACGGCGACTCCGGCCTCGGGAAGACCCACCTCCTCCACGCCATCGCCCATGCGGTCCTCGCCTCGAGCCCGGCGGGTCGGGTCGCGATCGTCACCTCCGAGCGCTACACGAACGACTTCGTGGACGCCCTGTCGCGGAACTCCATGCAGGAGTTCCGCAAGAAGTACCGCGAGTGCGGCGCCCTGCTGGTCGACGACGTCCAGTTCTTCGCGGGCCGCGACAAGACCGCCGAGGAGTTCTTCCACACCTTCAACGCCCTCTACGAGCAGAACATCCAGATCGTGCTCTCGAGCGACCGCAGCCCCAAGGAGCTGAAGGGCCTCGAGGAGCGTCTCTGCTCGCGCTTCGAGTGGGGCATGCGCGTCCACATCGACACCCCGGAGTTCGAGACCCGGGCGGCCATCCTCAAGAAGAAGGCCGAGGCCGAGCGGATCGAGCTCCCCGACGACGTCGCGAGCCTGCTCGCGACCCACATCAAGTCGAACGTCCGGGAGCTCGAGGGCGCTCTCATGCGGCTCGCGGCCTTCGCCTCCCTCAAGGCCGAGCCCATCTCCGTCCTCCTCGCGCGCGACGTCCTCCACGACGTCATCCCTCCACCCGGGTACCGCCCGACCATCGAGCGCATCCAGGAGGCCGTCGCCGCCCACTTCGGCATCACCGTCGCCAAGCTCACGAGCACGTCCCGCGAGCAGAAGATCGCCCTTCCGCGCCAGGTCGCCATGTACCTGTGCCGCGAGCTCGCCAAGGAGACGCTCCAGAGCATCGCCGAGAAGTTCAACAAGAAGGACCACACGACCGTCATCTCGGCCATCGACCGCGTGGCCGAGCTCATGTCCCAGGACGAGGCCATGCGCGCGGCCGTCCAGTCGCTCCGGGAATCCCTCGTCCCGTGAGGGGATTCCCCCGGCCGTGGATCGTCGGGGGATCGCGTGGGGTGGAGCGCGGGGGCGGCCGGTGGACGCTCGTTGACACCGCTTCCGGCCGCGCGCTACACAAAGTGCCCGGCGCCCGATCCGGATCGTTTCCCAGATCGGTTTCCCCAGGGGTTTCGAGGCCCGAGCCCACTTCTCCACATCCCTCTCGCCCCTACGATCGCGACGAGGAATGAATAGAGAGAGGATCTCTTCTCATGGAACTGAAGATCGCCGTCCAGGAGCTCGCCAAGGCCCTCGCCCGCTCGCAGGGCATCGTCGAGAAGAAGAGTACGATGCCCATCCTCTCGCACGTGCTCCTCGAGGCGCGGAAGTCCGGCGAGCTCGCCGTGTCCGCGACCGACCTCGACATCTCCGTCTCGGGGGTCCACCCCGCCGAGGTCGCCCGCGAGGGAGCGGTCGCGGTCTCCGCCCGGCACCTCTTTGACATCGTGAAGGCCCTGCCCGAGGCGACGGTCTTCCTGAAGAAGACCGCGAACAACTACCTCGAGGTGAAGAGCGGTCCGGCCGACTTCCGCATCGCGGGCGGGGCGCCCGAGGACTTCCCGGCGCTGCCGAAGTTCGAGAAGGTCCCCTTCGTGGCCGTCGACCCCGACGCGCTCCTCGCGCTGATCGAGCGCACTGCCTTCGCGGTCTCCGCGGACGAGACCCGCTACAACCTGAACGGCGTGTACTTCGAGCCGGTGTCGGGCGCCATCCGGCTCGTCGCCACCGACGGCCATCGCCTGTCCATGGCCGACGCAGCCGTGGACGGCGACTTCCGCCTGAAGAAGGGCGTCATCCTGCCCAAGAAGGGCATCTACGAACTCCGCCGGCTCCTCGGCGAGGCCATGGAGGGCCCCGAGGAGAAGCCGCAGGGCGAGCTGGGCTTCGTCGAGAACTCCGCCATCTTCCGGCGTCCCGGCGTGGTCCTCGTCATGCGGCTCATCGAGGGCGCCTTCCCCGACTACCGCCAGGTCATCCCGAAGGCCGGGGAGAAGGTGGTCACCGTCGGCCGCGAGCGCCTCTCCCAGACGCTGCGGCGCGTGTCGCTGCTCTCCTCCGAGAAGTCGAACGCCGTGAAGCTCGAGCTCGCGAAGGGCAACCTGCGCATCACCGCGCAGAACCCGGACCTCGGGGAGGCGAAGGAGGACGTTCCCGTGGACTACGCGGGCGAGCCGCTCAAGATCGGCTTCAACGCCCGCTACCTCATCGACGTCTTGGGCGTCCTTCCCGCCGAGGACGTGCGCCTCGAGCTCGCCGACGACCTCTCGCCCGGGGTCGTGAAGCCCACCGGCGAGGCGCAGGATCACTTCACCGCGGTCATCATGCCCATGCGCATCTGACGGGGGCCCGGCGCGACGCCGTGCGCCTCCTCTCGCTCCACCTGCGCGACTTCCGCAACGTTGCCGCGGCGGACCTCGAGCCCTCGCCGCGCGCGACGGTGCTTGTCGGCCCGAACGGCCAGGGGAAGACGAACCTCCTCGAGGCGGTCTTCGTCCTCTCGACGCTGCGGCCGCTCCGCGCCGTACGGCTCGCCGAGCTCGTGCGCTTCGGGGCCGAGCGCGCCCGGGTGGACGGCGACTTCGAGGGTCCGGGAGGCTCGCGCCGCGTCTCGGTCGAAGTGGGGCCGTCGGGACGGACGGCCTTCCTCGACGGAAAGGCCCTCGCATCGAGCGACCGCCTCGACGAGTACTTCGAGGGCAAAGCCGCGGTGTGCTTCTCGCCGGACGACCTGCTCCTCGTCAAGGGAGGGCCCGAGCTCCGGCGCCGCTTCCTCGATCGGGCCGCCTTCAACCGCTGGCCGGCCGTGCTCTCCGAGGCACGCGACTACGTCCGGGCGCTGCGGGCCCGCAACGCGGCCCTCCGCGGCGCGGGCGCGGAGGTCGAGGAGAGCTTCCGCGCCCCGCTGGTCGCCGCCGGCGCACGCCTCGTCCTCCGGCGCCAGGCACTCGTCGCGGAGCTCGCCCCGCGCGTCGCCGCCGCCTTCCGGGAGATCTGCGGCGCCGCCGCACCCGCGGCCGAGCTCGAGTACCGACCCGCCGCGGGGCTCGTCCTCCGGGGCGCGGAGGTCGAGATCGCGGCCGCCCTCGGCGAGGCGCTCCGCGCCCGGCTCGGGCGCGACCGAGATCGCGGCTACACGTCGGCGGGCCCGCACATGGACGACCTCGCGCTCCTCCTCGGCCGGCGCGGGGCGCGCGCCTACGCGAGCCAGGGGCAGCAGCGCGCCCTCGTCCTGGCGCTCAAGATCGCCGAGATCGAGAACCTGCGCGAGCGAGCGGGACGTCCTCCGCTGTTGCTCCTCGACGACGTGTCGAGCGAGCTCGACCCCGAGAAGAACGCCTACCTGCTCCGCTACCTCGCCGCCTTGCCGGGCCAGGCGTTTCTCACGACCACGGACCGCCGGCTGATCGAGCCGGCCGCGGGCCCGGAGGCCGTCTTCTACCGGGTCCGGCAGGGCACCTTTTCCAGGGATATTTCCTGAGACATTTCATTGGGTTGATGCGCCAATTCCGGGTTGCCGCGGGGGGCATCGTCTGCTATATCGTCCACTGCGGTTAAGCCTTCAGAATCCCGAAGAAAAGCGCGAGATATCCCCCTGGAAAACGCCACGCAGACCCCACCCCCCGCTCCGCAGAACGGGAACGGCGGTGAGTACGGCACCGACACCATCAAGGTCCTCGAAGGGCTCGAGGCCGTCCGCAAGCGCCCGAACATGTACATCGGCGACGTGGGCGAGCGCGGGCTCCACCACCTGGTGTTCGAGGTCGTGGACAACTCCGTCGACGAGGCCATGGCCGGCCGCGCCGACGAGATCCAGGTCACGATCCACACCGACAACTCGGTGACGGTCGTGGACAACGGCTCGGGGATTCCCGTGGGCCCGCACCCGACCGTCGCGGGCATGGACACGCTCGACGTGGTGATGACGAAGCTGCACGCCGGCGGCAAGTTCGAGTCGAACGCCTACAAGGTCTCGGGCGGCCTGCACGGCGTCGGCGTCACCTGCGTGAACGCGCTCTCCGAGTGGCTGAAGGTCGAGGTCTACCGCGACGGGAAGGTCTGGGCGCAGCGGTACGAGCGCGGCCACCCCACGGGGAAGGTCACGGCCATCGGCGAGACCCAGCGGCGAGGGACCCGGATCACCTTCCGGCCGGACTTCCCGCTCTTCGAGGCGAAGGAGTTCACCTTCGAGACCCTGTCCGGACGCCTGCGCGAGCTCGCCTTCCTGAACCCGGGCCTGAAGATCGGCGTCGAGGACGAGCGCACCGGCAAGAAGCACGACTTCCTCTTCAAGGACGGGATCCGGGAGTTCGTCGCCTTCCTGAACAAGAACCGGGAGGCCATCGTCGAGCCGCCGATCGCGCTCCACCAGGAGGTCGAGACGGAGCACGGCACGGCCACCGTGGACATCGCGCTCCAGTGGAACGACGGGTACGACGAGAAGGTCTTCGCCTTCGCGAACAACATCCACAACCACGAGGGCGGCACCCACCTCGTGGGCTTCAAGGCCGCGCTCACCCGGACCATCAACGCGTACGGAACGAAGAACAACCTCTTCAAGGACCTGAAGGAGGAGCTTCCGAGCGGCGACGACATGCGCGAGGGGCTCGCCGCGGTCATCTCCATCCGGATGCCCGGGGCGAGCTTCGAGGGGCAGACGAAGACCAAGCTCTCGAACACCGAGGCGAAGTCGATCGTCGAGACCATGGTGAACGACCGGCTCGGGTCCTGGCTGGAGGAGAACCCGGCCCCGGCGAAGCGCATCATGGCCAAGGTGGCGGAGGCGGCGCGCGCGCGCATCGCGGCCCGCAAGGCGCGCGAGACCGTGCGGCGCAAGGGCGCGCTCGACAGCGCGTCCTTGCCGGGCAAGCTCGCCGACTGCCAGTCGCGCGACCCGTCGGAGAGCGAGCTGTTCATCGTCGAGGGCGACAGCGCCGGCGGCTCGGCGAAGCAGGGGCGGGACAGGCGCATCCAGGCCATCCTGCCGCTCCGGGGGAAGATCCTGAACGTCGAGAAGTCGCGCTTCGACAAGATGCTCTCGTCCGCCGAGATCGCGACGATGATCACCGCGCTCGGCACCGGCATCGGGTCCGAGGAGTTCGACGTCGAGAAGGCCCGCTACCACCGCATCGTCATCATGACGGACGCGGACGTGGACGGGTCGCACATCCGGACGCTGCTCCTCACCTTCTTCTTCCGGCAGATGCCGCAGATCGTCGAGAAGGGCTTCCTGTACATCGCCCAGCCGCCGCTCTACCGCGTCCAAAAGGGCAAGAAGGAGGTCTACCTGAAGGACGAGGGCGGCCTCGACGACTACCTGATGGCCATCGGGACCGAGAAGGCGAAGCTCGTCGCCGGCGACCAGGAGATCGGAGGCGCGGACCTGAAGCGGCTCGCCGAGGAGGCGCTCTCGTACCGCGATCTGCTGCGCGGCGCCGAGCGGCGTCGCGACGCGCGCATCGTCGACGCAGCCATCCAGCAGGGCGATCTCGATCTCAAGACGCTCAAAGACCACGCCGCGGTGAAGGCGCTCGCGGAGGCCATCCCGGCGAAGGCCCAGAAGCTCTTCCCGGAGCTGGAGGTGCGCGCCGCCCGGATCGTGCGCGACGAGGAGCACGACTGCGACGCGCTGGTGTTCCAGACGAACGTCGCGGGCGCGCCGAGGGAGACGCGCCTCGACCACGAGTACCTCTCGGGGGCGGAGTGGGGGGAGCTCTCCGCCCTCTACGGCGCGGTCGCCGAGATCGGCCTCGGGCCCTACCGCCTGGAGACGGCGGAGGGGGCCGAGGAGGTCGACGACGTCTTCGAGGCGGTCTCCGCGCTCAAGAGGGCCGCCAGCCAGGGCCAGACCATCCAGCGCTACAAGGGGCTCGGCGAGATGAACCCCGAGCAGCTCTGGGAGACCACCATGGACCCGGCCCGGCGCACGCTCCTGCAGGTGCGGGTCGACGACACCGTCGACGCCGACGGCGTCTTCAGCGTGCTCATGGGGGACGCCGTCGAGCCGCGTCGCGAGTTCATCGAGAGGCACGCGCTCGACGTGGAGAACCTCGACATCTGAAGCGCGGGAGGACGGGCGGTGCCGTGGATCTACCGACTCCCGCTCGCGGTCTTCTTCGTCGTCGACATGGCGACCTTCGTGGGGGCGACGCTCCTCGGCTTGTGGCTCCTTCGCCCCGTGCGGGACCGCCTCGCCGGCCGGGTCGCGGAGAGCTTCGCCCAGGTGAGCTACTTCGGGACGCAGGTGTGGCTCGTCTACAGCTTGATCCTGAGCCTCGTCGCGGTCGGGTCGTGGACGAACTTCCAGGCGGCGAACGACGTCGTGAGCCGGGAGAGCGCCGCCCTCGAGGTCCTCGCGCGCAAGGCCGACCTCTACCCGGAACCCGAGCGGACGACCCTCGGGGGGCTCATCCGCGACTACGCCCGCGCCGTCGCGGACGAGGAATGGCCCGTGCAGCGCGCAGGCGGCGAGCCAGCCGCCGGCCAGCCCCGCCTGCACGTGTTCCGCCGCGCCCTGAACGGGTACGAGCCCCGGAGCCGAGCCGACGAGCTCATGCATGCGGAGACCCTCGCGGAGCTCACGCGCGCATCCGAGCTTCGTCGGGATCGCGTCCACGCCGCCCGGACGGGCCTTCCCGGGCTCGTCTGGCTCGTCGTCCTCGCGGGGAGCGCCGTGGCCCTCGCGGGGGCCACGTTCTTCGTTCACATGGAGGACCGCCGCCTCCACAAACTCCTGGCGGCGCTCATGGCCGCATTCGTCGGCCTCGTGGTATTCGTGACGGCGGCCCTGGACCACCCGTTCCAGGGGTCGGTGAGTCCGTCGGAGGAGCCCTTCCGCCGCATTGCGACGAGGCCGTTCGACGGGCGCTGAACCTCGGGAGGAGCCATGCCACGCACCGCATTCGTCACCATCGGCACCTACGTTCCGGACCGCGTCGTCACGAACGAGGAGCTCACCCGGTACATGGACACGACCGACGAGTGGATCACCCAGCGAACCGGCATCAGGGAGCGGCGCTGGGTCGAGCCCGGCGTCGGCACGGCCGAGCTCGCGTACCGCGCCTCGGTCCGCGCGCTCGAGCAGGCCGGCTGGCAGGCGTCGGACGTCGAGGCCATCGTCTTCGCGAGCCTCTCTCCGGACCACATGTTCCCCGGCGACGGCTGCTTCCTCAACGCGAAGCTCGGCCTGCCCGGGGTCCCGGCGCTGGACATCCGCAACCAGTGCTCGGGCTTCCTCTACGGCCTCTCCATCGCCGACGCCTGGATCCGGACCGGGACCTATCGCCGCGTCCTGCTCGTCGGAGCCGAGGTCCACTCCACCGGTCTCGACGTCTCCACCCGCGGACGAGACGTCTCCGTGATCTTCGGCGACGGGGCCGCGGCGACCCTGCTCGAGGCGACCGAGGACCCGGGTCGCGGCGTCCTGGCCCTGACGCTTCATGCCGACGGTCGCTTCGCGACCGACCTGTGGACCGATGCCCCGGGCTCGATCTACAGCCCGCGCGTGACGCCGGAGATGATCGAGTCGGGAGCCGTCTTCCCGAAGATGGAGGGGCAGAAGGTCTTCAAGCACGCCATCGTCCGGATGCCGGAGGCCGTGCGGGCGCTCCTCGAGCGCACCGGGCTCGGCACCCCCGACGTGAAGCTGCTCGTGTCGCACCAGGCGAACCTGCGGATCAGCGAGGCCGTCCAGAAGTCTCTCGGGTTGCGCGACGACCAGGTCTTCAACAACATCCAGAGGTACGGCAACACCACGGCGGCGAGCATCCCGCTCGCACTCTCCGAGGGAGTGGTGGCGCGTGGCGTGAAGCGGGGAGACCTCATCGCCCTGTGCGCGTTCGGGGCGGGATTCACCTGGGGTGCCGCGCTGGCGAGGTGGTAGGGTCGAGGGGCCCGTCGCCCGAGGGGCGGCGGACAGACGAGGAGACGTCCTTTCGTGTCCCGCAAGGAAACTGAGGCGTCGTCTAACGGCAGGACTGCGGACTTTGGATCCGCGTATGAAGGTTCGAATCCTTCCGCCTCAGCCAAGCCGCCGGCCCGCGCCCCGAACCTGCGCGCCGAGCTGAAGCCGCTCCCCCTGCCGGAGCGGTTCCTGCTCGTCGCCATCGGCCCCGCGCAGAAGGGACTCCTGCCGGAGATCGGGCTGGCGCTCCAGCAGGTCTTCGGGGCGCCGGCGGGCGTCGGTCCGCCGCAGGCGAAGCCCGACTACGCCTTCAACAAGGACCGGAACCAGTACCACTCCACGGCCATCCTGCGCCGCCTCGACGCCGTCCGCGGCCGGGAGAGGACAAGCCCGGTCCTGGGCGTCGCGGACGTCGACCTCTTCGTCCCCGACCAGCCGTTCGTGTTCGGGGAGGCCGACCGGGACGCGCGCGCGGCGGTGCTCTCCGTGTTCCGGCTGAAGGGGACCGCGGACGGGCGGGCCGTGCCCGTCGAGCGGCTGCTTCACCGGGCGCGCGCCGAGGCGGTCCACGAGATGGGTCACCTCCTCGGCCTGTCGCACTGCAACGACTTCCGCTGCGCCATGTTCCTCTCCCACTCGGCGGCGGACGCCGACCGCAAGGGGAGCGGGCTGTGCGCCCAGTGCCGCGCTGCCATCGGGCGCCCCTGACGGGGCGCGCTCGTCGTGAAGCCGCTCTGCCAGCGAGGGGCCTCGAGCTGCGGGGCGTGCTGCGGCCTCTACAACCGCCTCGACCACACCCCGCGCGCGCTCGCCAGGCTCCTCGACGAGCGCACGGACGCCCTGGACACCCTCCCCCGCACCCCGGAGGCCTTTCGTGCCGGGGCGGCGCGCCTCGCCGCCGATGCCGCGGAGGCGGTGTTCCCCTCGGTCCGCGTCTGTCCCCTCCTCGGCTGGCTCGACCGCTCGCGCACGCGGGTGGGGTGCCTCGCGCATCCCCAGGCGACCGGAGGACCCGACCTTCGCGACTGCGGCGCCTACGACTCGTTCACCTGCGAGAGCTTCCTCTGCCCGAGCCACGCCTGGCTCTCCGAGGAGGAGGCCGAGATCGTGGACCGGGTCTGCGGGGACGCGTTCCTCTACGGTCTCGTGGTCACCGACGTGCCCTTCGTGCGCGCCGTGCTCCGGGCGGTGGCGGACCTGTCCGGGGCCGGCGTGGAGCTTCGCCATCTCGAGCGCCCGGGGCTCCGCAAGTCGCTGCGGGCGCTCTTCGCGCTGAAGCTGGAGCTCGAGCCGGGCTCGGAGGGGCTCTTCGGCGCCTTCCGGCCCGATGGGACGGGGGAGCCGGTCCCGCGCGCAATCGACTACGCGGCGACCGGCCGCACCGGTTCCCCCTACGACGCCATCCTGACCTGCGTCGGGGCCGACCCGCGCTCCGGCAACGACCTCGACCGGCTCGAGGCGGAGCTGCACCGGCGCCTCGACGCGTGCGCCCGCGCGCTGGACTAGGGACCGGAGCTAGCGCCGCGGGCCGCCCCCGCGCGGATGAGGTCGGCGAAGACCTGGCGCTGGCGCGCGTCGAGCGCGGCGTGGATGCGGGCGAGCGCGGCCCCGGCCTGGCGGCGGAGCGCCTCGAGGGGGGCGACCTGGCGGGACCCGTGGGCGTCGAGCGCCGTGGAGTCGAGGGCTTCCGCCTCGAAGAGCGTGGCGAGCTCCGCTCGCGAGCCGAGGAACCCCGCCCGGAACCGGCGCAGCGCGAGACCCAGGGTCTCCGCCTCGTCGAGGAAGATCCGCTCCTGCTCCGGCGTGGCGTCGAGCCGGCGGACGAGGCGCCTCACGAACAGGCTGCGTCCACGGCGATGGAGGCGCCGGTGGACGGCGCGGCGCACGGCGCGCAGGAGCACGAGGGTGCCGAGCGCCGCCAGGATTCCGATGACGATTCCGCTCATGACCGCTCCCTTCTTCGAGGGCTACGGCCGGGAACATGGGAAGGCTCCCTGAACGGCGCGCTGCGGGATCGTGAAGAAACGTGTCGTCAGGGGCCTTGGATGCCCTCGGCGACGATCTCCGCCACGTCGAGGACCTTCACCTTCTCCTCGCGGCCGAGCTCGTTCACGCCGTCGCGGATCATGGTCAGGCAGAAGGGGCAGCCGGTGGCGACGACGCCCCCGTCCCCGAGCGTACGTGCCGCCTCCTCGACGCGGTTCTGGTTGATGCGGGTTCCGACCTTCTCCTCGAGCCACATCCGGCCGCCGCCCGCGCCGCAGCAGAAGCCCTGCGTCCGGTTCCGCTCCATCTCGCGGAGCGCGAGGCCGGGCACCGCGCCGAGCGCCTGGCGGGGAGCGTCGGTGACCCCGTTCCAGCGAGCCAGGTAGCAGGGGTCGTGGAAGGTGACGGGTCGACCGCCGAGCGAGGCCGCGGCCTCGGGGCGAAGGCGGCCCTGGGAGACGAGCGAGGCGATGAGCTCCGAGTGGTGCACGACCTCGTAGTGGCCGCCGAAGGCGGGGAGCTCGTTCTTGAGCGTGTTCAGGCAGTGGGGGCACTGCACGAGGATGCGCTTCACCCCGTAGGCGTTCAGCCGCTCGACGTTGGCGGCGGCCTGCATCTGGAAGAGGTACTCGTTGCCGAGGCGACGCGCGGCGTCGCCGGTGCAGGTCTCCTCCTCGCCCAGGATGGCGAAGCTCACCCGGGCGGCCCGCAGGAGCTTCACGATGGCCCGGGAGACCTTCTTCTGCCTGTCGTCGAAGGCGCCGGCGCAGCCCACGAAGAACAGGTACTCGAAGTCCTTCGTCTCCGAGGCGCGGGGGACGCCCAGGTCCTCGCACCACTCGGCGCGGCGGTTCGACCCGATGCCCCAGGGGTTCCCCTGGGTCTCGATGCTCCTGAAGACGCGCGCCGCCTCGTCCGGGAAGGTCGACTCGACGAGCACCTGCTGCCGCCGCATGTCGACGAGGCGAGGGACGTTCTCGATGAAGACGGGGCATGCCGCCTCGCACCATCCACATGTCGTGCACGCCCAGACGGTCTCCGCGGCGAGGACGCCACCGACGAGCGGAGGCAGCGCCTCCGCGAGCGGCGGGCGGGCCTTCGCGTCCGCGCGGGCGACGGCGGCGAGCTCGGGTGCGTTCTCCACGAGGTGGTGCCGAATCGCCCGGTTCACCTCCTTGTGGCTGAGCGGCTTCCCGGTGACGTAGGTCGGGCAGTGGGTCTGGCACCTGCCGCACTCGGTGCACGAGTAGGTGTCGAGCCCCTCCTTCCAGGAGAGGTCGCTCGCCGTCCGGGTTCCGTACTCGGCGTTCTCGCTCTCGAGGTCGAGCTTGCGAAGCGCGCCCGCCGGCGGGAGCCGCTGCAGGTACACGGTGGGGAGCGCGGTCAGGATGTGGAAGTGCTTCCCGAAGGGCAGGAAGTTCAAGAAGACGAGGATGATGACGAGGTGCAGCCAGAAGGAGGCCGCTCCCGTCGCCACGACGGCGCCGGCGGGGGCACCGGAGAGCGCGAGCGCGCCGAGCGATCCCGCCGGCGCGCTCCAGTCGAAGCCGGCCCCGGCCGCGATCCGCTCCGCCCCCTCGAACCCGATCTCCGTCACCATCAGGCCGGCGATGAAGAGGAGGATGAGGACGCCTTCCCCGCTGCGCGTCACCCGGTCGGGCTTCGTCACCAGGCGGCGCCAGAGGAAGCCGATCGCCGCGGCGAGCGCCAGGAGCACCACCACGTCCTTCACGAGGCCGTAGGCCGGCCCGAGCGCCGAGCCCGGGCCGATGAGCGGCAGGTGGAAGTCGCGCGAGAAGCCCATCCCGAACAGGGTCACCGTCCGCAGCGCCAGCACCAGGAAGGCCGCGAAGATGGCGATGTGCAGGACGCCCGGGACCACCTCGCCGCGGTCCGGGAGGCGCGCCTGCCCGAAGCCGAAGCGGAGGAGAGCTGCCACGCGCTCGCCGGCCCGGTCGAGTCGGTCGACGCGCCGCAGCGCCGCCAGCGGCACCAGGCGGCGGACCATCGTGAAGGCGAAGAAGCCGAGCGCGACGACGAGGATCAGACCGGTGAGCCAGGGGTTCATGGCGGCCCAGGCTACCCGATCGCCGCGCGACGGGGGGTCGGGAAAGGGGGCGGTGGGCGCGGCGTCGCCACCGGGCCCCGGGCCTCACTTCTTGTCCTTCTCCTCGTGGGTTCCCTGCTTGGCGGGCGGCGGAGGCTTCTTCTTGTCCTCCTTGTCCCCCTTCTTCTGCGCGGCCGGAGGGGTACCCGCCTTGGCGGGCGCGGCCGCGGGGGGCGTTGCCGGCGGGTGACCGGGCGAAGGCGGCGTCGGGGTCGTGGGCGCAGGCTTCTGGGCCGGGCCGGGCTGCGGCGCCGGCGGGCCACCCTCGCGGTAGTAGCCGCGTGCGGGCGGCTCCCTGGCGGGCGGGAGCTCGCCGCCCTTGGGCGCCGGGCCCTGCCCGGCCGCGGGCTGCGTCGGCGCAGGAGGCGGCGGAGCGGGAGCGGGCGGCGGCGGCGGTGCCGGCCGAGGGGGCGGTGGAGCGGGAGGTGGCGGGTGAGGGACGTCCCTTCGCTGGTGCGGGGGAGGCGGGACGTACGCCCGAGGAGGCGGGGCGATCACCGCCGCGCGCGGCGGCGGGGGCGGCGGCGTCCAGACCCACACGTGCGGCGGCGGCGGCCGCTCCACGGTGTACGGCCCGACGTACAGGTAGCCCTGTCCGCGCCAGGCGAAGCCCGCGTCGGGCGGCGGGAAGTAGTCGTGCCGGTGCGGCCCCGCGATGTAGCACCAGCCCCCCGGGAACGGGTGCGGCCCGAGGTAGGTGAACACGAGGGGGCCGCGCCAGTAGTAGAAGCCGTCGGCGTAGACGTAGTAGTCGAGCTGATCCGGGAAGTAGGAGTGCGCGTGCGGCCCGTTCAGGTAGCACCACCCTCCGCCCAGGGCGGCCGGGATGGCGTGCTGGCCGCCGTAGTAGACCTCGACCGGTGGGGGCGGCGGCGGGGGCGCGGGCGGCGGCTCCGCGCCCGGCGGTGGTGCCGCACTCATGGTCACCGTGCAGGCCGCGAGGGGGACGAGGAGCGCGAGGACCAGCCTTCTCATGGGTTCACCTGTGCCGGGGGGGAATTCTCCCCTTGTACGACGCCCGCCGGGGCGGATCCATTCAACGTCCGCCGCCGGAGGTGCGCTAGACGCGCACGTGGTGGGAGGCGACGGCGCCGGCGCGCCGCGCGCGAGAGAACTCCGCGGCGTGCTCGACGTAGAGACGGGCGATGTCGACGCGCGTGACCTTCTCGAGCCCCTCGAAGCCCGGCGAGCTGTTCACCTCCATGATCTTCGGGCCCGAGCGGGACTCGAGCATGTCGACCCCGGCGACCTCGAGGCCGATCACCCGGGCCGCCTTGACCGCCGCCTCGGCCTGGTCCCGGTCGAGCCGGAGGGCCTTGGCCGTGCCGCCCCGGTGGATGTTGGATCGGAACTCGCCGGTGCGGGCCTGGCGGCGCATGGCGGCCACCACCCGGTCTCCGATGACGAGCGCACGGACGTCTCGTCCCTTCGACTCGGCGACGAACTCCTGGAGGAGGATCTCCTGGCCGAGGTTCCAGAAGGTGTCGAGCATCCCTCGGACCTCCTCCATGGTGGAGGCGATCATCACGCCGACGCCCTGGGTCCCCTGGATGAGCTTGATGATGCAAGGCAGGCCGCCCACCTGCTCGACCGCGTGGGGCACCTCCTCGCGGTAGCGGCACATCGCGGTGCGGGGGATGTCGATCCCGAAGCGGGAGAGGAGCTGCAGGGCGCGCAGCTTGTCGCGGGAGCGGGCGATGGGGATGGAATTCGCGAGAACCGGGACGCCCATCATGTCGAACTGGTTCACGACCGCGAGGCCGTAGTGCGTGATGGACGCGCCGATGCGGGGGATGACCACGTCGACGCGCGGGATCTCCTCCCCCCGGTAGAAGATCGCCGGCCGCACGCGGGAGAGCACCATGTTGCAGTGGAGCGTGTCGAAGACGAGCGGCTTGTGGCCGAGGGATTTCGCGGCTTCCACGAGCCGGCGGGTGGAGTAGAGCTTCCGGTTGCGGGACAGGATGGCGATGGCCAGCCTGTCGCCGGATCCCCGCGCCTTGGGCCGGGTCGCGCCGTCGGCGCGGCGGGAGGCCTTCCTCGCCATTCGCGGCGAGCGTACGCCGCGCCCCCAGGGGTCGCAAGGTCGCGCCGTCCGCCTTCGTTGATCGAGCGGGGCCGCGCTGGTAGAACCCTCGTTCCCCCGAAGAGAGAAGGTCCGTGGACTACAAGGACACCGTCAACCTTCCGAAGACCGACTTCCCGATGAAGGGCAACCTGCCCCAGCGGGAGCCCGAGATCCTGAAGGAGTGGGAGGAGACGCGGATCTTCGAGCGCATCGTCGCGCAGAACGCGGCCCGCGGGGGGAAGCGCTTCGTTCTCCACGACGGCCCGCCCTACGCGAACGGCCACATCCACATCGGCCACGCGCTGAACAAGATCCTGAAGGACCTCATCGTCAAGTACCGCAACATGTCCGGCGACGTGGCGGACTACCAGCCCGGCTGGGACTGCCACGGCTTGCCGATCGAGCGGAAGGTCGACGAGGAGCTCGGATCGAAGAAGCGCGACATGGATCGCGTCGCGGTGATCGCGGCCGCACGCGCCTACGCGGGGAAGTGGATCGATCGCCAGCGCGAGGAGTTCAAGCGCCTGGGCGTGTTCGGGCGCTGGGCGGCCCCCTACAAGACGATGGACCGCCGCTACGAGGCCGACACCGTCCGGGCGCTCGCCCGGGTGGCCGAGCGCGGGTACCTCTTGCGGGGCAAGAAGCCCGTGTACTGGTGCACCACCGACCGGACGGCCCTCGCCGAGGCGGAGGTGGAGTACGAGGATCACACGTCGCCCTCCATCCACGTGGCCCTCGACGTGGTCGGGGACCTTCCGCACCCGGCTCTCGCCGGCCGCCGGGCGCGGCTCGTCGTCTGGACCACCACGCCGTGGACGTTGCCCGCGAACCTCGCGGTCGCGGCCCACCCGGACTTCGCCTACGTGGCGTACGAGCTCGGCGCCGACGTGTTGGTCGTGGCGAAGGACCTCCTGCCGGCCTTCCTCGCGGCCGTCGCTCCGGGCGAGCTCGCGCCGGCCGACGCGCCCGCACGCCACACGCCGGCGGCCCACGAGGCGGCCACGGGCGGCGGCGGCATCCCGGTCGCGGCACTCCGGAGCCCCGGCAAGATCCTCGCGCACCTCGAAGGCAAGTCGCTAGAGGGGGTGCGCTACCGCCACCCCTTCTTCGACCGGGTCTCCCCGGTGATCCTGGGGAGCCACGTGACGCTCGAGGCCGGGACCGGCCTCGTCCACACCGCCCCCGGTCACGGTCAGGAGGACTACGAGGTCGGGCTGAAGTACGGCCTCGAGGTGCTGAACCCCGTGGACGGCGCCGGGGTCTTCACCGCCGAGGCGGGCAAGTACAAGGGGCAGAGCATCTGGGAGGCCAACAAGGAGATCGTGGCGGACCTCCACGCGTCCGGGCACCTTCTCTCGGACCCCAAGGCGACGCTCCGCCACAGCTACCCCCACTGCTGGCGGTGCCACAAGCCCGTCGTCTTCCGCGCGACGGATCAGTGGTTCCTCTCCCTGGAGCACGAGGGCCTCCGGCACAGGACGCTCGCCGAGATCGACCGGGTGCAGTGGATCCCGCGCTGGGGGCGCGACCGGATCTACAACATGATCGAGCATCGACCCGACTGGTGCCTCTCGCGCCAGCGGGTCTGGGGCGTGCCCATCGCCGTCTTCTACTGCGAGGCCTGCGGGGAGCCCCTCGTCTCTCCGCGCGTCATGGAGCGTGTGGCCGACGTGTTCGAGGCGGAGGGGATCGAGGCCTGGTATCGCCACGAGCCGGCCCGCTTCACCGACGGGGAGAGATGCGCGTGCGGCGGCACGGCGTTCCGGCGCGAGCAGGACATCCTCGACGTCTGGTGGGACTCCGGCGTCTCGTGGGCGGCGGTCGCGGCGCGCGACGAGAACGCCGAGGTCCCCGTGAGCCTCTACCTCGAGGGCTCGGACCAGCACCGCGGGTGGTTCCACTCGTCGCTGCTCACCTCGATGGCCATCCGCGGCGACGCCCCGTACCGCGCCGTGCTCACCCACGGCTTCGTCCTCGATGGCCAGGGGCGGGCGATGTCGAAGAGCGTGGGCAACGTCGTGGCCCCCGAGGAGATCATCAAGAAGTACGGGGCCGAGATCGTGCGGCTGTGGGTCGCCGCCTCCGACTATCGCGACGACGTCCGCGTGTCGGCGGAGATCCTGAACGGGCTCGCCGAGGGGTACCGCAAGATCCGCAACACCGTGCGCTGGGCGCTCGGGAACCTGCACGACTTCGACCCGGCGACGGACGCGGTCCCCGTGGAGCTCCTCGAGCCCTTCGACCGGTGGGCCTACGCCCGCATGGTGGAATGGCAGGAGAAGGTCGAGGGCGCCTACGCCGACTACGAGTTCCACGTCGCCTTCCACGCGACGATCGAGCTCGTATCGGTGACGCTCTCCTCGGTGTACTACGACGTCATCAAGGACAGGCTCTACACGGCGCGGCGCGACGGGCGGGCGCGCCGGAGCGCCCAGACGGTGCTCCACTGGGTGGCGCAGGACCTCCTGCGCCTGCTCGCCCCCATCCTCTCGTTCACCGCCCACGAGGCCTGGGCGTACCTTCCCGGGAAGCCGGCCGAGAGCGTGTTCCTGGCGGGCTTCCCCCGCCGGGAGGCGCCGGCCGACGCGGCCGCCCTCGCCGAGCGCTACGGCAAGCTGCTCGCGGTTCGCGAGGAGGTTCTCCGGGTCCTCGAGGCGGCGCGCCGCGACAAGCTCATCGGGTCGGGCCTGGAGGCCCGGGTGACGGTCCGGGCGGAGGGGGAGACCCTGCGGGTGCTCCGGGAGTCCCAGGCGGAGCTCGCCACCCTGTTCATCGTCTCGCGGGTGGACCTCGAGGAAGGAGCGCTGGAGGTCACGGTGTCGCGCAGCGAAGGGGAGAAGTGCGAGCGCTGCTGGGTGTACGCCGAGGACCGGGGCAAGGACCCCGCGCACCCCACTCTCTGCGGCAAGTGCGCGGCGGCCCTCTCGTGACGCGCGGCCCGTCCAAGTGGGCGCTGCTCGCGCTCGTGTTCGCGTCGATGGTCGTCGCCGACCAGGTGACGAAGTACCTGGCGGTCGAGCGCCTGACCTTCGCCTTCGAGCGCTACGGCATGGCGGGGGCCGGGGCGCGGATCGAGGGCTTCTACCGGCTGCACCATCTCGAGGGCCTTGCCCGCGAGCCCTACGTCGTCTGGAAGCCCGTGTGGCGGATGAGCTACGCCGAGAACCCGGGGGCGGCCTGGGGCCTGTTCCGGAACATGCCCGCGGGGTTCCGCAACGGCTTCTTCCTCGCCATCTCGCTCGCCGCCGTGGCCTACATCCTCTGGTACTACCGCAAGGTCCGCCCGGAGCAGCGCTGGATGCAGGTCGCGCTCGCGCTCGTCCTCTCCGGGGCGGTCGGCAACTTCGTCGACCGGGTGGCGCGGGGCTACGTCGTCGACTTCGTCGCATGGCACTGGTGGAACCGACCGGACATCTACTGGCCGACCTTCAACCTGGCGGACTCGTGCATCGTCGTCGGCGTGGCGATGCTCATGCTGCACCCGGCGGAGAAGCGCGGCGAGGCGCCGGGCGGAAAGAAGGCGGCCGCCCCGGGTGGCGCGGCCTAGATGCTCCCGGTCCTGTTCCAGATCGTCATCCCGGAGGGGCTCACGGCGCCGCTCGCCGCGATCGCCGCCCTGGTGCTCGTCGCGGGGCGCGCCTTCTTCTACCGGCGAGCGTCCGCGAAGGAGGGAAAGGGCGTCTCCTGGGGCGAGGCCCTGTGGGCCGACAAGGGCGTGGTGCTCGCCCTGGCCCTCGCGCTCGGGCTCGCCTGGCGGGCGGGGCTCCTCTCGGAGGAGGTGCGGCTCCCGCTGCACAGCTACGGGCTCATGCTGGCGCTCGCCTTCATCGTCGCGATCTGGCTCGCCCAGCGGGAGGCCGTCCGCGTGGGACAGGACCCCCAGGCCGTCTCGGACCTCTCCTTCTGGATCCTCGTCTCGGCGCTCGTCGGAAGCCGGATCTACTTCATCCTCGTCAACTGGAACGACTACTTCGGCACGAACGCCTGGCTCACGACGCGCGTCGGCCGCATCCCGCGGCTGCTCGCGGTCTGGGAGGGGGGCCTCGTCTTCTACGGCGGCTTCATCGCGGCCGCCCTGACGGCCTTCTGGTACCTGCGGAAGAAGCGCATCCCGTTCCTGCCCTACGCGGACACGCTGCTCCCCTCCGTGGCGTTCGGCCAGTTCCTGGGGCGGATCGGGTGCTTCGGGGCCGGGTGCTGCTGGGGCCGGGCGGCGGACGCGCACCTCCCGTGGGGAGCGAGGTTCCCCCCGGAGTCGCTCGCCTTCCAGAGCCTCGCCCAGCGCCCGGATCCGGGGCGCTGGCTCGCGCCGGATCACCTCCACACCGTGGCGCTCCACCCCGTCCAGCTCTACGAATCGGCCGGGGAGCTCCTGCTCTTCGCGTTCCTGGTCTTCGCGCTTCGGCCCCGGAAGACGTTCCACGGGCAGGTGATGGCCGCGTGGTTGATGCTGTACGCGATCCTTCGCTCCACGACGGAGACGTTCCGGGGCGACGTCGAGCGCGGGGTGTACCTGGGCCTCGGCGCCGGGCAGTGGACGTCCATCGCCATCTTCGCCGCCGGCGCCGCCATCTGGGCGGTGGGCCAGCGACGGACCCGTGCGGCACTCGCCCGGCTTCCCGCGTGACCGGCCCGATCCGGGTACGTGTGGGACAGGGACGCATGTTTGATCGGCCCCTGAGCGGCCGATAGACTCCTCGCGTGGCCCAGACCCCGCAGCGGCCCGGCGTGCCTCGGGCCGGGAACCAGCCCCTGGGCGAGCTGGAGAGCACGAAGGAGCGGCTCGCGAGCGAGCGGCTGGACGAGGTCTGCGCGGACCTCGAGGAGGAGCTCGAGGAGCTCAAGGTCAAGTACGAGATGTACTTCCTCGGGGTCGAGCGGATGGAGCCCGCTCGACGTCGCGACGACCTGAAGCGCAACATCGCCCGCCTGAAGAACGCGTTCACGCGGAATGCGGGCCTGCGCTTCCGGATCCAGGCCTTGCACGCGCGCTACCTCGCGTACGAGCGCCTCTGGCTCCGTTCCGCTCGCGAGAAGGAGGAGGGCAGGTACCGGCGCGACATCCTGAAGGCGCGCAGGCGGCGGGTGCCGGCTGGCGAGGCGAAGGGCAGCGCGCCCAAGCGCCCGGGACTCCAGTCCGAGGACGTCGATCTCTCCGACTTCGGGGCGCCCGACGCGGACGAGGCCGACGAGACCGTCTCCGAGGAGAACGCGGCCGTGCCCGCCGCGACACCGGAACCCGCACCTCCGCCGGCGCGGGCCTCCGCGAGTGTTCCGACGCCGCGGCCGCAGGAACCCGCGCGAGCCCCAGCCAGTCTCACGGAAGTGCAGATGCGGGCACTATACGAGGCCTACGTGGACGCAAAGAAGCGCTGCAACGAGGACGTCTCCAAGCTCACGTACCAGGCCGTCGCGAACAGCGTGAACAAGCAGATCCCGGACATCGTCGCTCGCTACAAGGCACGAGAGGTGGACTTCCAGGTGATCATCAAGGACGGCAAGGCCGTCCTGAAGGCCGTTCCGCGATCGTAAGCGCGCCAAATTCGGGACTTGCTTCCACGCGGTGCCGATCGTAAAAATGGCCCCCCTTGCCCCCAAGGCGGGGAACCCGGTTCGCCTGGGTAGCTCAGTCGGTAGAGCAGGGGACTGAAAATCCCCGTGTCGGTGGTTCGATTCCGCCCCCAGGCACCACACTCTGCGTAAACACTGGGCCCGGCGATCCGATGGATCCGCCGGGTCCGTCGTTTTCCGCGGGGTCTGTTGCACCGGTGTTGCAGCTTGCCCCGATGGCGGTAGCGAGCCGCCGCCGGAGGTCCTCGACGGGTAGTCGTCCGTAGACCCGCTCGACCATCCTCGTGTCCACGTAGCCCATCACGGGGGCGATGAGGTCCGGGGAGGCGCCTGCCGCCCGGAGCCACGTGGCACAGGTCCGGCGGAGGTCGTTCGGGGAGCACCGCGCGATCTTCACGGCCTCGCAGGCCGCGTGAAGGTCGCGCCGGACGTTCGTCCATGGCTTGAAAAGGAGGCCGTGCACGCCCTCGGCGTGCTCGAGCGCGTACGCGAGGAGCGACCGGGCAGCTTCGCTGACGCCCCTGGTGCCAAAAGCACAGCACCCTGCATCGAAAAGGCTTTGTCGGACGAGCGAGGATCTACGTCGCTCCCTTGCCGACGGTTTCGATCACGACTCGAGCATCGGCGTTAGCCTGGCGGTAGTGGAGAATCTCCACACCGATCACGCGTCCGCCGGCGTCCTTCATGAGGACAACTTCGTCGGCCGTCTCCTCGCTCACGGCCTCCTTCGCGGGGTCGTCCAGCCAGATCGTGAGCGTGTGGCCCGCGGTGTCGTGAATCACCTTGATCGCGTCCATACCTTCACCCCGATCTTGATGGCGTCCGTCGGGTAAGCCGTGATGAGAAACCCGCGAATGCCCTCAGTTCTCGCCACGGCGCATGTCCACCTCGGAACGGCACCTCGGTAGAACAATAACACCGAGGGGTCCTTCCTGCTCTGGCGCACCTCGTCGGGATTGGCGAGCGCTTCTCGGACGTCCGCCTCGCGCCCGCGAAGCACGGGATGCTTCTCCAGGATCACGCGTTCCCAATAGACACGAGTGCAGCGGACCGTGAAGCCAAGGGGCGTCTCGACGTCGAGGGCAAGGTCTATCACGGAGAGTCCAGTTTACCCTGCACTGTGACATCCGCTCCGTCGCGCACAGTCTACTCGCGTCCAGTCGCGTCGAGAGTCCGTGCCCGCAACCTGGCCCGCGTGACCTTGGGCCTCACGAGATGGGCCTCCCGGTGTTGCACCGGCGTTGCAGTCTGCCTCCGCCGTCGCCCGGATCGGCTGGAGATCCCCGGCGTTGGCCAGCCCCTCGCCGGGACTGAAAATCCCCGTGTCGGTGGTTCGATTCCGCCCCCAGGCACCACACTCTGCGAAAATAGTGGACCCGGCGATCCGAGGGATCGGCCGGGTCCGTCGTTTTCAGCGGGGTCCGTTGCACCGGCGATGCAGTCGTGGCGGGCGTTTCGACCGCGTACGCGCTCCGACCGCGCCCGCCTCTCTGACAACGGGAACCGTTCGCAACGTCGTGCTGCCCTTCGTACCTCGGAGGCCGTGGAGTGGTCCTCGGCGACGGCTATCCTCCTTGCCCGGCAGGGCTCACGCCGGCACGCGCTCGTTGCCACGACGGACGGCCCCAGGGAGGTCATAAGGAGCTGACGTCCTTCGCTCAGGAGCGCGTCACGCGTCGGGCGAAGCACTTGTCCCGCTGGCCCTCCTGGGTAGCGAGCGTCGACCGAGCCGAGGAAGGTCAGCAGGCGCTCGACGTTGTCCGCCGAGCGTCGGTGAACGACGTCCACGTCGACCGTCGTGAGCGGGCCCCGTGGGCCACGGCCGCGAGGCCGCCGACGAGCAGGAAATCAGCGCCGCTCGCCGCCAGGCGTGCAAGGAGAGTCGTGAGACCTGGCGGCGAAGCGATGGCGTAGCTCCTCGATGGTCCGCAACAACCGGTCGTTGAGGCGGAGTTGCTCCTCTGGAGAGAGTTCCAGCAAGGCGTCGACGAGCGACCCGTCAACGAAGCCCGTTGGGGCCGTGGCGCGGTCCATGTCTCGGGAGGACGATTCGGGCATCGAGGGCGAGTCTGGCTGACGATCACGACGGCAGCTGTGGACCAACCTGACGGCAGAAGCCTCGCCGGCGTCACCGCGCCCCGTCCCGAGGTCGTCTGCCCGCCAGCGGTCCGTCGACCGCGTCCCTGGGTGCGTCGCGCGCGTCACCCTGGAGGCTGGCGAACGGAAACGGCACGTCTTGCGCCGGCGGAGGGACCTGGGTTCCTCCGAAGCGTGGAGGTTTCCACCAAGCGGCCGGTGACGACTTGCCGCGCGCGTCAGGTTCGCCATAGGCTGAATGGCTCCCTGTCGTACACGCGAGGCAGCGAACCATCGAAGCGGGAGGCACCTTGGATTCGCGCTATCTCGACGATCTCGTTCCTGGAGAGCGCTTCACCACCCGGGGCCTGACTCTCACGGAAGCCGCGATCGTCGATTTCGCCTGGCGCTACGATCCGCAACCGTTCCATCTCGACAAGGAGGCGGCTGCCAGCTCGCATTACGGCGGCCTGATCGCGAGCGGCTTGCAGACGCTGGCGGTTTGCTTCCGGCTCTTCCTTGAGACGGGCGTCTTCCACGCCGCGTCCATCGGGTCGCCCGGCTTCGACGAGTTGCGCTGGCTCGCGCCGGTTCGGCCCGGGGACACCCTCCATACCGAAACGGAGGTGCTGGATGTTCGCCCCTCGACCTCCAAGCCGGATCGCGGGATCGCGCGGCTCCGCTATCGGGCGGTGAACCAGCACGGCGATACCGTGCTGAGCTTCACCATGCTGCATCTACTCCTCAGGCGACCGGCCTCCTGATCGCCAGGAAGACCCGGATCCAGGGCACGCATGGCGTCGCCGGGACACCGGACGCCGCTCGCCGCAGTGCCCTCTGCGGTGGACGCCCAGGAGTGAGTGCACCGCGCTTCGACCCGGGCGGCACCGAGCTCGAACGCGTAGATCATTCGCTTCCCATCCCGCCGATGTCCCTGCCGCGAAAGGCGCCGTCGGCGTCCAGAGCCCCCCGCTCAGCGCCGCGTCAGCCCGTGCGCTGCAGCCAGGACTGGAGCCGTGCGAGGCCGGTCTCGCTAATCGGGATCCGCGCGCCCGTCGTCAGTACGGCGACCCGCGAATCCTTGCCGACCGGTTCGACCCGGGAGAGCCGCTCGCCCTGGATGATGTACGAGCGGTGGAGGCGCACGAACCGGGCGGGGTCGAGCGCCGCCTCGAGGTCCTGCAGGGTCACCTCCTTGAGCCAGCTGCGCGCGCCACTCACCAGCTCGACGTAGTCGCCCTGGGCCCGGGCGTAGTCCAAGTCGCCGACCGGGAGAAGCTCGACGCGAACGCCGTCCTTGATGACGAGGCGAGTGGCGAAGCTGCCGGTTGGTCTGGCGGCGGCGGCGAGCGCGCTCCCGGACGTTCGCCGGCCGGCGCCGAGGCGGCTCTCGGCCCGCTCCAGGGCCTCGGCGAAGCGCGCCTCCGAAAAGGGCTTGAGCAGGTAGTCCACCGCGTTCACCTCGAAGGCGCGCAAGGCGTAGCGGTCGTAGGCCGTGGTGAAGACCACGCCGACGGACGGTTCGACGAGCTCGAGCACCTCGAAACCATCGAGCCGGGGCATCTGGACGTCGAGGAGCAGCAGGTCCGGGCCTCGTAGACGGGCGAGATCCACCGCCTCGAGGCCGTCCATCGCCTCGCCGACGAGCGTCAGGTGAGGCCGCGCGGCGATCATCTCCCGCAGCACCGCGCGGGCCGGTGCCTCGTCGTCGGCGAGAAGGACCCGACGCGAGCGGTGGGGCTCGCCTGCCATCCGTCAGCTCGCCTCCGGCGGAAGAGGGGTCGGATCGATCGGCAACACCAGGGTCGAGGTGAAGCGGTCGACGTCACGACGGGTCGTCAAGGTCGCCCCTCGAAAGGCCGCCGCGATCCGCCGGCTGACGTTGGCCAGCCCGACCCCCCCGGGGCGCTGCCCGTGTCGCGCCGGCGCGTCGGGATCGAAAGGGTTCGTGACCGTCACCACGAGCGTGCCCGGCGTCGTCCGAGCCTCGATGGCCAGGGTCCCGCCCCGCGCGCAGGTGGCGATCCCGTGGGTGATGGCGTTCTCGACGAGCGGCTGCAGCAGCAGCGCAGGCACCCGCACCTCGCCGGCCGGGGGGCTCACCCGGATATCGACGGTGAGCCGGTCGCCCAGCCGGACGCGCTCGATGTCGAGGTACGACCGGGCGAGCCGAAGCTCCTCCGACAGGCTCACCGTGGCCTGCTCGCCCGTCGCCAGGCAGCCTCGCAGGAAATCGGCGAGCAGCACGCACAGCTCGCGCGCCAGGCGGGGCTCCTGGACGGTGAGGGCGCTGACGGCGTTCAGGCTGTTGAAGAGGAAGTGCGGGTGTACCTGCGCCTTGAGCAGCGTGAGCTGCATCTCCTGGGCACGCAGGGAGGCGGCTGCGGCACGCTTCTCGGAGTCGCGGGCCTGCTGCACGCTCGAGACGACGGTGTAGAAGGCCATCGCCGCGAGATAGAGGAGCGCCCCGAGGACGAGCAGCGCTCCCCAGCGGCGCTCGACCTCCTGGCGCAGGGCGTCCGGCCCGGAGCCGTCGAGGAGTGCCGCGGCGACCCAGAGGAGCCCCCACCAGGCGGCCCCGAAGAGCAGGCCGAGCACGCCGTGGACGCGAAGGGCCAGGCCCGCGGTCGACGACCGCAGCTGGAGCGCCCGACACACGTAGTAGAGCGGCAGCGCGCCCACGCCGAGGAGCACCGTCGGCACCACCGACGCGGCGAGCGCGACGAAGAAGCGCGAGCCTCCGCTGGCGGCTAGCAGCGAGGCCGGGAGATACGACGCGACCACCCACGTCGCCAGGTACAGGACGACGGCACGCCGCTCGCTCAGGACCGGATGCACGCTTCCTAGCTCAGTTCCGGATGGTCACCGCGCCCATCGTGATCTTCCCGCGCAGCACGAGCCTCTTCTTAACGCCTGTGGCGTCGGGGCGGGGCTCGGTCCGGTCCTCGACCACCCCCATGAAGGGGGAGACGTCGCTCACGACCTCCCAGTTGCTCGGAACGTAGAGCTCGATGTTCCCCATCGTCAGAGACAGGTCGAGGGCGGCTTCGTCCCCGGCGATGGCGGCCCGCCGGAAGTCGCCCCGGATCTCGCCCATGGTGACGTCGAGGGAGCCACCCCTGAACTCCTGGGAGTCGACGGCGAGCGAGAGGTCTCCCATCGTGACGGACCGGTGCAGGTCGCCCGCCGACACGTTCTCTTGGGCCCGCCGCGGACCGGCGCGGCGACGCAGCCCGCCCCAGATGAAGCCGACTCCCGCGGCGATGAGGAGGACCGGCCAGAGCCGGGCCACACCCACGGAGTACCCGAGCCGCTGGGCCAGTAGACCGGCGCCGAAGAGCGCGACGGCGAGCCCGACCAGGACGCCTCCGAAGTGGCGTCTCCGCACGGCGATGGACAGGCCGAGCCCGATGATGACGACGGGCCAGAAGTCCATCGCCCGGACGCTCGAGCCGAGGATGCCGAACTCGCGAAGGAGGAGGAACCCACCCCAGGCGACGAGGACGAGGCCCGGAATGATCCCGTGCCCGCCGTGATGGCGGCGGTGGTCGAAGGCGGGGTGCCGGCCCCACGAGCGCATCGGCGGGGCGGATGGGGGTGGCGGGGAGTGCGAACCGGATTCGTACGTCATGACGATCTCCAGAGTTTCTGTCTTCGCGGGGAAAGCGCCAACCGCGCAAAGGCAGCCTACGCATTCGCGCCCACTGCCGCAGGCGGTTCCCGACGAACGCCGGCGTGGGCCCGACGAGCGCCGAGCGCGGACTCGCCGGCCGCGGCGCCGACCACCAACCGGCCGGCCCGCTACTCGCAGGCGGCGGAGTTTGTCTGCCCCAGCTGCGGCCGCGCCGCAGTGCCGCGCCGCCAAACATCGATGACACACCCCAGGTAAAGATGAGAACTAGGAATGTCGTTACATCACACCCGCTCCAGACGATGAAGCTGACCGCCATCCGCCCCGCCATTCCAGCGCTGCTTCTTGCGCTCCTCGTACTTGTCCCAATGTGGGATAAGGCCTTCACAATCGACGATACGCTCTTCTTGCTCCAGGCCAAGCACGTCCTTTCGGACCCCCTCCACCCCACGGCGTTCGACGTTGTCTGGGACCTGCCGAAGCCCGAACGACTTTCTCAAATCCTTCCGAGCGGACCCGTCATGGCTTGGCTTCTTGTGCCAGCCGTCGCGGGTCATGCTTCCGAGCTCATCGCGCACGGGATCGAGACGCCGTTGTTGCTTCTCGCCATTCTCGCAACGGTGTCGCTAGCGCTTCGGCTTGGCCTGTCGACAGGCTCCGCTCGCGTGGCTGGGCTCCTCTTGGCCTGTACGCCCGCTGTGCTTGCCATGGCTGGGACGGCCATGCCGGACGTTCCCGCGATGGCACTATCCTACCAAGGGAGCCCCCCCGGCTATGCCAGGGTGGCAGCAGAAGTTCGACAGTTCCAGGAGTGAAAGCGGAAACTCCCTCCCGTGAGCCGCCAAGCGCACGAAAGGGAGTTCCGAGATGGACGACGCAGAGAGCCTAAGCCACACGAAGTGGGAGTGCAAATACCACCTGGTTTTCATCCCGAAGTACCGCAGGAAGGCACTGTACGGAGAGTTGCGGCGGCACCTTGGAGAGGTCTTCCGACGGTTGGCCGAGCAGAAAGAGTGCAGGGTCGAGGAAGGGCACCTGATGGTCGACCACGTGCACATGATGATCTCAATTCCGCCGAAGTACACGGTTGCGCAGGTCGTGGGATACATCAAGGGGAAGAGCGCCATCCATCTGGCCCGCGCGTACGGAGAGCGGAAGCGAAACTTCGTGGGGCAGAATTTCTGGGCGCGGGGCTACTACGTCTCGACGGTCGGCCGCGACGCGACGTTGGTCCGCGAATACATCAGGAAGCAGGAAGAGGAAGACAAGCGGTTGGATCAGATCAGACTCTGGTAAGCGTAGGGCCACCTTCAGGTGGCCAACAACCGTAAGGGCCGCGCTGAGCGGCCCGCTGCCAGCCGCTTTGAGCGGCTCACAACCTAATGCCCCCGGCTCTGCCGGGGGATACTTACGCGTAGCGGGGCTGGAGCGACTCCTCGCGTGGCGGGACGAGCAACGACCTGTGGCCGGCCTCCTCGCGGCCTTGCTGCTGGGGCTCTCTGCATCCACACGCAGCCACTTCCTGGGCCTCTTCGTGGTCGGAGCGCTTCTTCTTGTCGTAGCTCCGCCTTCCGTGGATGACGGGTGGAGCGGCTCCCGGGCTCGATGGCTGCCGTTGCTGGCAGCGCCTCTCGTCACGGTGGGCCTGGCCGCGCTGACGCGCGATCCCTCGCCCGATGCCGGCGGCATTGCCAGGGCAGCGTGGCGGCTCAGCGAGCTACCGCACCTGGTCCCGAATTCGTTGGCCTTCTTCATCCACTGGGTCCTCGCGATTCCTTTGGGGCTGCCCTGGGTTGCGATGCGCTGGCGGTCGCTGGTGCGCCGGCCTTGGGTGTTCATCGTCGCGACCGGAGCGGCAGCGTGGGGGATGCACGCCGGCTTCCCCGAGTACCCCATCGTCTACGCCCTGGTGGCGGTCGCCGGACTCGGCGCCGCCGCGGTTTTCGACGTTCTGGCGGACGCCTTGGCGAGGCGCGACGGCTTGCAAATCGTGCTGGGGATCTGGCTGCTCGCACCGCTCGCCGCTGCCCCTTACGTGCACTTGCCCTCGAAGTACCTCCTCTTGGCCGCACCAGCCGCGTGCGTGCTGGTTTCTCGGTTAGCCGTGCGGACCCCTCGGCTCGCGAAGCCCGTCCTCGCAGTGACGCTCCTCTTAGGCCTATCCCTCGGCATTGCAATCCTTCGGGCGGACGCCGCGGCTGCGGGCACGGAACGCACTGCGATCAGAACCCTGGTTGCGCCGAGAATCGCCGAGGGCAAACGAGTCTGGTACCTCGGCCGATGGGGATTCAAATGGTACGCCGAGCAGGCCGGCGCACATGTGTTCTCGTTATTGCCTCCATACCCCACACCTGGTGACTTCCTCGCCTCGACGTTCACCACCCATCCGCTCCTCAGCGCTTTCGGGGAGCAGACGCACACCCTCCTTGTCCATGTTGGGAGAGTGGAATACAGCGAGCCCGGGGGGCGCATCATGGACGCGAGCTTGGGAGCGGGCTTCTACTCGAACTATTGGGGCTATCTCCCGTGGGCGTGGGGCGCTGAATGATCCCCTCATCTCATAGAGGCAAGTTCTTGAAATTCGGGATCGAGGGGATCACGCTGGCGACTCGTGAGCGACCAACCTCTCGACCGCGACCGGATCACGAAGCTCGTTTCCACCATCTTTGCCGATGATCTCCATGCCAAACGCGTCGCCTCGCTGGCTGGAGCAGCGGTCGGGGTGCTCGAGGGTGCCGCCCTGGGGATCCACGCCATCGGCAACGCGCTCGCAATGGCAGAGGGGCTCAAGACGAAGCACGCCGTCAAACAGGTGGACCGTCTGCTGAGCAACAATGGCATCTCGGTGTGGAGCCTGTTCGCGAGTTGGGTGCCGTTCGTCGTCGGCGACCGGCCGGAGGTCGTTACCGCGCTCGACTGGACCGACTTCGACGACGACGACCAGTCCACCATCGTGCTGTCGATGATCACCAGCCACGGCCGCGCCACGCCGCTGCTCTGGAAGACGGTGACGAAGTCCGAACTGAAGGGCTGGCGGAACGAGCACGAGGACGTGCTCCTCGAGCGCTTTCGCGAGGTCCTGCCCGAGGGCGTGAAGGTGACGGTGCTGGCCGACCGGGGCTTCGGCGACCAGGCCCTCTACGAGCTCCTCAAGGACCAGCTCGGCTTCGACTTTGTCGTGCGCTTCCGCGGCATCGTCAAGGTCACGAGTGCCGACGGCGAGACCAAGGCGGCCAAAGACTGGGTGCCCGCCAACGGCCGGCCCCTCCTGCTCCGCGGCGCCCAGGTAACCAGGGCCGGCCGTGCGCTCGGCGGGGTCGTCTGCGTGAAGGCCAAGGGCATGAAGGAGGCCTGGCACCTCGCCACCAGCCACGGCGACAGGGCCGGCGCCGAGATCGTGGCGCTTTACGGCAAGCGCTTCACCATCGAGGAGAGTTTCAGGGACCAGAAGAACCTGCGCTTCGGCATGGGTCTTTCCGACACCCGCATCGGAGATCCCGATCGCCGCGACCGCCTGCTCCTCATCAGCGCCATCGCCATTGCGTTGCTCACCATCCTCGGCGCCGCAGGCGAGGCTATCGGCATTGATCGGTACCTCAAGGCCAACACCGTGAAGCGCCGCACCATCTCGCTGCTGCGGCAGGGCCTGATGCACTACGGCGCCCTCCCCAAGATGAAACTCGACATGCTCGAGCCCCTCATGGCCAAGTTTGGCGAGATGCTCCGCGCCCAGCGCGTCTTCCGCGAGATTTTCGGCCTCATATGAGGGGATGGCTCAGCGTGGGGCGATGACGTCGCGGCAGGCGTCGATCTCTGGCAAATCGTCCCATCGCGGTGACGGCGTACCGGGGCCATCACGAAGACGTGGACCGGTGAGTACGTCGCCGTCTGTGAGGGGAGTGGCCACTCGTGCTCGCGGATCACGGTCCCGGTTCGCTTCGAAAGCGTTGCGGGGAACCCGTGGCGTCGCGAAGCAGGAAGCACGAGAGCGCAGGCACCAGGACCAGCGCCGCCGCCATGTTGCCGAGGAACATGAAGGTGAGCAGAAGCCCCATGTCGGCCTGCAGCTGGATGGGCGACCAGACCCAGGTGACGACGCCGGCGGAGAGCGTCACGCAAACGAGCACGACCGCCTTGCCCGTGAACCGAAGCGAGCGGCCGTAGGCCGCCCCGAGCGGCTCCCCTTCTCGCTGAAGGGCGAGCTGGACCGCGAGCAGGTACAGCGCGAAGTCGGGAATGCCCACCCCCACCGAGATGACCGGCAGCGTCGCGACCTTCATCCCGATCCCGGCGCAGACCATGAAGGCCTGGCACAGGGCCGACGTGCAGGCGAGGGGGATCGCGACCACGAGCACTGCGCGCCAGCTCCGGAAGGTCAGGAAGCAGAGCAGGAGAATCGAGAAGTAGGTCCAGAGCGCGACCGTCCATCCCGCCTGGCGCACGACGACGTTCGTCGCCGCCTCGAGCCCGGCGCTTCCCGCGGCGAGGAGGAAGCGATGCTCCGGAGCGTCGTGCTCCCGTGCGAATCCCTCGACCTCCCGGACGACCCGGTCGAGCGTCTCCGCCTTGTGGTCCGCGAGCGAAGCCACGACCGGGAACACCGAGCAGCCGGTGTCGACGAGGTCCGGGTTCCGGGTCATGGCCTGGTGGGCGGCGTAGTTCAGGACCTGCTGGTTCCGCGACAGGGTGAGCCACTTCGGGTTGCCCTCGAACGAGCCCGCCGTGATCTGGCGGACGGCGTCCGGCAACGACGCGGTCCCGCGCACTCCCGGGAGCTCCCGGAGTGCCCACCCGAGCCGGTCCGCCTCCACCAGCGCTCGATACGCGAGGCACTGCTCCCTGGGCGTCTTGACGACGACCGCGAACAGGTCGCTCGAGACGTCGTAGTGCGCGGAGAGGTAGGCGACGTCCCGGTTGTAGCGGGAGGACGGGCGAAGCTCCGGTGCGCCCGCGTGCAGATCGCCGACCTGGAGGTCGCGCCCCAGGGCGAGCGCGGCGGCGACGAGTGCGGCGGTCGCGAGCAGCGCCCCGGTCGCCCAGCGGGGCTCGGTGAACCGCTCGAGGAACCGCCACGTGGCGGAGTCGCGTCCCTCGACCGCGAGTGCACGAGCTGCCGCCGTGGCGCTCACGCCCGTGTAGGAGAGGAGCACCGGCAGGAGGACGAGGCTCGTGAAGACCAGGACCAGGGAGCCGATGCTCGCGGCGATCGCCAACTCCCGAACCCCGGGGACGTCGATGACGAGGAGCGCCGCGAAGCCGGCGACGTCGGTGAGAAGCGCCACCACGCCGGCCAGGAACAGGCGTCGAAAGGTGAGCCGCGCCGCGACCAGGCGGTGGGTGCCGCGCGCCACGTCCTGGAGGACCCCGTTCATCTTCTGGGAGGCGTGGGAGACCCCCACCGCGAAGACGAGGAAGGGGACGAGCACGAGGAACGGATCGAGCGCGAAGCCCAGCAAGGCCATGATCCCGAGCTGCCAGGCGACGCCGACGGCGCCGCACAGGACGACGAGCGCCGTGCTCCTCGTGCAGCGGGTGTAGAGGTAGATGGCCACGGCGGAGATCGCGACGGCGGCGGCGAAGTACGCCATCACGTCGCGGATCCCCTCGAGCAGGTCCCCGGCGAGCTTCGCGAACCCGACGACGTGGAGCCGGACGGCCCCCTCCCCCTCCACGCGAGCGCGAAGGTCCTCTAGGCGGCGCGAGAGCGCCCAGTAGTCGATGCCCGCTCCGCTCGAGGCCTCGCGGCCGAGCAACGGGACCACCACCAGGCTCGAGTGGCCGTCGGCCGCCACGAGGGATCCCGTGAGGCCGGCGCGCAGGACGTTCCGGCGAAGCGCCTTCAGCGCCGCCGGGGAGCCGTCGTAGTCCTCCGGCATCACCGGCCCGCCGCTGAACCCGTCCTCGGTGACCTCGGTCCACCGGACCCCTGGCATCCACAGCGACCGGACCCACGGGCGATCCACTCCCGGCGCGACGGAGAGCTCGTCCGTCACCTCGCGCAGGGCCTCGAGGTAGGCGGGATCGTAGACGTCCCCGCGGACGCTCTCGACGACGACGTGCAGCGTGTTCCCGAGCCCTCGCAGCGCCGCCGCGTTCTCCAGGTAGGATCGGACGAAGGGGTGGTGCGCCGGGATCATCCTCTCGAAGTCCGCGTTCAGGACGCACCGGGTCGCCGCCAGGTAGCCGAGCGCCACGGTGAGGGCCGCCGAGAGGGCGAGCACGAGCCTGCGGTTCCCGAAGATGAGCCTCTCCAGCCGGCCCCCGGAGCCCTGGTCGAAGTCCTCGAGCCGCCGGACGACCGGCATCCCGTTCCCGCTGTCGACTCCGCGGCCCAAGGCGCCCTCCGAGCTAGGGAACGTCCTCGAGGCGAACCCCGCCCGGCCCGACGAGGATCAGGGTCCTCCGGCTCACGATGGCCGCGGACGACGCCGGCGCCCCCGGTCGCAGCGTCACGTCGACGACGTTCGACCCCTCCGTGCCGCTCGCGACGGCCAGGCCGCCCTGGGTGACGAGCACCAGCCGCCCGTCGGGCACGGCCGCGGCGCCGGCGATGGCGTCCTCGGTGCCGGTCGCCACCCGGAGCCACCTCCTCCCGTGGTCGGAGCCGACGAGCACCGTCCCCCGCATGCCGAACGCGACCACGCCGTTCCGCCAGGCGGCGAGGCCGAAGAGGCTCCCGCGATAGGGAACCGCCACGACCTCGAACCGTCGTCCCGAGGGGGCGAGACGCCGAACCAGGCCCTGCTCGCCGACCGCATAGACGTCGCCGCCTGCGGCCCCGATGGCGTACACGTGGTGGCCGAGAGGGTTCTCCACGCGGTCGAGCCACGGAACCCAGTGATCCCCGCCGTCATCGGTGTGCAGGACCAGGTTGAACGCCCCCACGGCGAAGCCCGAGCGCCCGTCGGCGAACCACACGTCGAGGAACGACTGGTCCGCCGCCGGCGCGGCGAGGATCGCGAGCTGCTCGCGGAGCCCGGCGATCCGGTCCTGCTCCTCCGGCGTGTAGCGCGCGGCGAGGAGCTGCCCCAGCTGCCGGCCGTCGAGCTGCCTCCTCCAGGTGCGCCCGCCGTCGGACGTCGCGAGGATCACGCCGGCGTGTCCGACCGCAAAGCCGCGCTCGGGCGTCGGGAAGTGGACGGCGGTCAGATCGGTGCTCACCGGGACCCGCGCCTGCGACCAGGTGTGCCCTTCGTCGTCGGAGAGGAGGATGTGCCCTCGCTGGCCGACGGCCACGAGGCGATGCCCGGCGACGGCGACGGCGGTCAGGAGCTGGCGGTCGGCGAGCGCGCTCTCCGCGGCGGGCGCGTCGAGCGGATCGACGAACGCCGAGGCGCGGGCTCGTGCGCACGGCATCCCCAGGGCGAGCAGCGCCACGGCGCGGATCAACGAGCCGCGCATGCGCGGCACGAAGGCACGCAGGTGGGCCGCGACCGGCATGGTTCACCGGATGCCGGCCCCGGCCAGCGCGTCCGGCGACCACTCGTTCTCGGAAGGGCACTCGACGGGGCGCATCCATCCATCCGCCCCGGGCCATCCGTTGATGGCGTAGCCGCCCGAGGAGAGGTCGTAGTGGAGGAAGGGGTCCGCCCACGGGGCGGGGAGGTCGTAGGTCGGAGCCATGAGCGCGAGGCCGACCCGGTAGAGGAGCCCCCGGCCGTCGTACTGGTCGGAGAGCAGGGCGGCCCAGCTGTCCTCGTCGAGGTAGAAGACCCGACGGCTGTACAGATGGCGCTTTCCGGGCTTCAGCCGAGCGTCCACCACCCAGACGCGGTGGAGCTCCCAGCGGACCAGGTCCGGCTCCAGGAAATGGGGCTTCAAGAGGTCCTCGGCCTTCGCGCCGTAGACGGCCCGGTAGGCGTTGTAGGGGACGAAGATCTCCCGCTTGCCGACGAGCCTGAAGTCGAAGCGGTCCATCTTCCCGTTGAAGAGGAGCGCGTCGTCGAAGGTCTGCGCCCCCGCCGTGGCGGCGTTCGGGGTGTCGTAGGCGAGGTCGGGGGCGACGCGCACGCGCCGCTGGCCGGGCAGGTACTGCCACGCGCGGCGCCCGCGCTGCACCCAGTCGACGGGGTCGATGAGCATCATTCCCTCGCCGGCGCGGCGCGCCGGCCCGTCGTAGAGGATGCGGAAGCGGAAGTACGTGTTCGTGTCCGGGCGGGTCGCGTCCCAGTACGGATAGCTCTCGAGGACGTTCGCCGAGCTGGAGAGCGTCACGGCGCCCGACGGCTCGACGATGTACGCGAAGATCCTCCGCCGATCGCAGATCGCGGAGAACCGCACGAGGTCGTTCCACATCGCCTCCATGCCGGTCTTCGGGATCGGGAACGGGTAGGCCGCCCGCACTCCGCCGAGCGAGAGGCCCTCGTTCTCGGTCCGGGCGGAGGTGGCCGCCCGCATCGTGTTCTCGGTCACGAAAGGGGGAAACGCGACCGTGCGATGGGTCGGGTACACGTCGATCCGGAATCCCGGATACCGGGCCAGGAGCGCCTTCGTGCCCTCGGTCAGCTTGTCGGCGAAGCGGTCCGCGTTGTGCGCGTCGATGGACAGGATCGGTTTCTCGTCCGCGAAGGGATCCGGGCGGCTCCCGCTCCCGGGCTTGTAGGCGGCGGGCGGCTTGGTGAGCCCGCCCTCGTAGGCCGGGATCGAGCCGTCCGCGCTCGCGGCCCGCTCGGCCCCGACCGGCGTGAGCGCACCGCCGAGCTGCTTCGCCTCCTCCGGCGTCGCGGTCGGGCGCGTCATCGCCGGGGCGAGCGCGATCAGGATGGCGATGGTGCGTCGCGTGCCCATGGCGCTCCCCTTCCCCACTAGAAGGTCGCCTTCGCGGTGAACGTCACGCTGCCCCGGCTCTTCAGGAGGGCGAGCAGCCCGTTCGACGAGGTGACCATCTTCCCGTTGTCGGTCGTCTGACCGAAGAAGTCGACGTACCGGAGGTCGAAGCGGTACTGGTTGTCCACGTCGGCGGCGATCCCCAGGCCGTAGGTCCCGCTCCCCTGGTTTCCCCCGAACGGGACCACCGCATTTCCCCACATGGTCCAGGACACGGCCAGCGGGGCCAGCAGGTCGACGCCGGAGGTGACTCGGAACCAGGTGGGCGCGAAGGTCGCGCCCAGGGCACCCTCGTCGCGGGTCGCGCATCCGTCCTGTCGGCTCTTCGGGGACGGAACGTCGCCGCGGCACAGGCCATAGCCCTGGCCGAAGAACATGTCGGCGTTGTCGGTCACGGCGAGCCAACGGCTGTAGGTGAGCTCGACCGCCCAGCTTGCCGTGGAGAACAGGAACGTCGGCGGTACGACGCCGACGAGGTTCATGAGCGCGTGCAGCGTCTCGCCCCGCGCCTGGTACGTGTTCCCCAGGAAGCGCGCCGTGGGGGAGACGGCGCCGAGCGACGGGGCGAGGAGGGGTGCGTTGTACCGGAAAGAGACCTCGGCCCCGAGGCTCATTCCCGCCACCTGCTTCGACAAGCTCAGGCCGACGAGGCCGACCCCCTCGGCGTAGAACTGCCGGTACTGGGTCGGCGGGCCGCCGACCCCCGGGACGATCAGGACCGAGGGGAGCTTGTCCGTGTAGCGGCGGTAGTAGAGGCCCACCGTCCCGTCGAGCCACTCCGGGCCGTACCGGAGGGCGACCCCCCACTCCCCGATCTGCGGGGGACGGCTGGCGCCGCTGTTCGTGAGGACGACGCCGGCCCGCGACACGTAGTCCGGGCCGTAGAAGGCGAAGTCGACGGGTCCGAGGAAGGTGCCACCCTCTGGGTAGAGGTAGGACTGCCACTCGAGGAAGAACTGGCCGGCGAGCGACAGCGCCGGCGTGAGCTGCGCCTGCACGGACACGTTCGTCAGCGGGCGGTAGAACTCCTTGGCCTCCACCCCGGGGGTGGCGAAGGCCTTCTGCAGGTCCAGGGGCGTCTGCGAGTAGGAGACGCTGTGGATGGCGCCGGAGAGCATCAGGGCCTCCCCCCAGTAGAGCGCATGGCGCCCCACCTTCACGGTGATCGGCACGCTCCCGGCGTCCACCGTCGCGAAGGCGAAGGCGTCCAGGAGCTCCCCCCAGGGACCCCGGTACCGACGCAGGGTGTAGGTCGAGTACATGTCCCCGTAGTAGGTGCCGGGGACGCCCGCCGCCTCGAGAGCCGGGCTGCGGTGTACCTCGCCGGAGTGGTAGGCGTAGTCGTACCAGGCGGCGGCGGTGACCCGCACCCCGTACTGCGACAGGTACGAGAGGTCGAACTCGGAGAGCAGGTCGAGGCGATTCGTCGTGAAACCGCCCTGCTCGACGCAGTACTCCCCGGCCGTGAAGACGGGGTTCGCTCCGATGAGCGTGTCGATGGGGCCGGTGCGCACGCCGAGGTTGTACCGGAACGTGTTGTCGAACCGGCCGACGAGGCCGGACGCGCCCGTGGGGAACTCGAACGCGCCCCCGGCGCCCGGGAAGGAGAGCATGGCCAGCGCAGCCACGACGTGTCGTCGCTTCATCTCGTCAACCCGAACGGGCGGTACCGGCGGCCCCCGCCCTCGTAGAACTTCTCGAAGAACTCGACGTAGTGGAGGCGGAGGGACGCGATGAACGGGCTCACGAGCCCGAGGGTGAAGTTCACTGCATGCAGGAAGATCGCGAGCGCCACGCCGACCGCCAGCGGGCGAACGGTCGTCGCGAGGCGGTTCGCCACCTCTCCGAGCAGGGCGGAGGCGAGCCCGAGCGCCATGAGCCTCGCGTAGGAAAGGACGTTCCCGAGCGAGAGCACGACGTCGAGCAGCGCCATCGGTCCGCCGCCCGCGAGCGAGAGGAGCACCCCCGCTCCGCCGACCGCCAGGGCGGGGACGAGAACCGCGCGCGACACGACGCCCGCCACGCCCAACCCGGCCACGGCGACGCCCGCGAGGAGGACCAGCCGTCCGATGCGATCGATTCCCTGGCGCAGGTGCCGGTGGCGCAGGGCCGTCACGGCGCCCAGGGCGATGCCCACGCCCACGTGGACCACGCCCACGCCCAGGGCGATCCCGAGGAAGGAGAGGGTGCCGCGGCGCCGGTCGAAGAGCAGCGGACGGAGTCCGAACCGCGCCCCGAGGTCTCCGAAGAACTCCCCGAAGACCAGGCCGAATGCGACGGCGGACATCGAGCAGGCGAGCGCGATGGCCGCGTAGTCCCTGCCGGCCGCGCCTCCCCACCGGCGCCACCTCCAGGCGAGGGAGGCCGCGATGCCGACGAGCCCGAAGCCCGCGTCGCCGAGGATCAGGCCGAAGAGGAGCGGAAAGAAGATGGCCAGGTAAGGCGTGGGATCGATCGAGCCGTAGGCGGGGGGGGGCACGAGCGCGAGGAGTCGCTCGAAGGGGTGGAGGAGCGCCCGGTTCTCCAGGACGACGGGGACGTCGGCCTCCTCGCCCGGCTCCGGGGGATAGGCGACGAGCGCCGCGTGGCCGGCCAGGGCTCGGCCGAGGCGGTGCTCCAGGTCGGGAACGCGTGCCCGGGGGACCCAGCCCGTGATCACGAAGGCGTGGGCCGTCTCGCCGACGCTGGCGAGCGCCTCGAGCTGCGCCAGGCGCCTTCCGCCCCGCCGGATGGCCCGCCGCAAGGCGGGCCTCACGCGTCCGGAGAACCGGAGGAGGTCGTCCCGGGCCGCCGACACCTGGGCCGGCAACTCCTGCTCCCAGCTCTGGAGCAACCGGAGCGCCTCGGGGAGCGGCTGGCCGGCGCAGCGGGCCGGAAGCCACACCTCCTCGACGCCGTGCTCGAAGAGAAGAGCCGAGGCCTCCTTCGCGCGCTCCTCGGGCACGGTCGCGAGGACCACGAGCTGCTGCTCGCCCGCGGCTCGGGACTGGACCGTGCAGTTCCCGTCGGTGATGCGACGGAGCTCGCCTTCCAGCATCGCGAGCGTACGCCCGTCTCGCTGGAGCACCAGGCCGATGGATCGCGCCTTCCCGCCGCGGGGAAGCTCGCCCGTGAGCGGTGCGAGCGCGAGGAGCACGGGGCGGTACCGGCCGAGGAGCCGTTGCTCCTCCTCCAAGGAGGCGACGCGCTGTTCCAGCCCGTGTCGCTCCGCAGAGAGCGACGCGAGCCGCGCCAGGAAGTCGGGGCCCCCCGGCGGAGGAAGGGGCTCCTCCGGCTGTCGCGGTGCGGGGGGCAGGCCGGAGAGGAGGCGCTCGGCAGCGGTCAGGGCCTCCTCGAGAGCGCCCCCGCTCGCGCGCTCCTTTTCGCTCGCGGCGACGGCGCGGAGGAAGCCGGGCATCCTCGCGGTGGCCGCGGGAGGCGTTCGCAGATCGAGGACCCCCTGGCGTTGCAGGAAGGCGAGGGCAGGGGAGAGAAGCCTCCGCGGGCCCATCACCTGAACCTTCGACATGGGGACGATCACGCCGCGCCTCCCGTGCCGCGGCCGCGCACGGCGCCCCCTCCACCACCCCCTTCGGCCAGGAGCGGAACGGGCGCGCGAGCGGGACGGCACGCGCCCTCGTGCGAAAGGCTGGATGCCACCGAGCCCTCTCGCGAAGACCGAGCGAGTCCCCGCGGGCGACCCCAAGACCGGTCGCACGCCGCCGACGCGCCAGCTCGCATCCCTCCCACCGGCCGTCCCTTCGAGGGAAAGGCGCGGCCGCCGCGCGGCGGGCCGCACGCCCCCTCCCAAGCGAAATAGTCGGCACCCCTCCGGCGCGGCACCTTGATCCGGGTTAGGGTGCACCCGTTTGTCCTTCGCCCGTCGGCGACCGTTTGAAGATGCCGGACCCGCAGGATGCCTCGGCTTTTCGCACGGCCTTCCGGGGCGACGGGCCGAGCGACGACAGGACCCTGTCGAGACCCGCCGTCGGACGCCGGGCGCTCCTAAGGTCGGGCAACCCGTGCCCGGCGCGGAGGAAGGGCGGCGCAGCAGCACCGTCGCGGCGACGTCGATGCGCCCGACCGGTGCAGGGTCGAGCGGCCGCCATTTCCGGCGCCACGTCGATCGCGCGCGTCGGGAGGGACGACGTCCGGGCCTGGGTCGGCGCCCGATTCCCGGAGATCGTCGTCGAACGACGCCTCGCGCCTCGGGAGAGGGAAGCACCCGATGGCCTATACTCGAGAGGCGACTCCACCATGCGACGACGTCCCATCTGCCGCGCCATCCCGCTCCCACTCGCTGCGGGAGCCCTCCTCGTCTCCGCGTGTGGCGGCTCGTCCGGTGGCCTGTCCATTGCCGATCGAGCCAACGCGGTGCAGACGACCGCGGCGAGCAACGTGCTCTGCACCGCGCTCACGCCCTTCTACTGGGAGATCGGCGACGCCAGCGGCATTCTCGCCTCGGGCCAGGGCGGTGCGGGGGGAAGCGCGGTAGACCCGTCGGTGCCGATCGGCGTCGCCTCCGCGTCCAAGCTCGTGTTCGGTGCCTACGCGCTCCAGCGGAACACCATCGAGGAGATCGTGGCGGCGAGCGACCTCGCCTACCTCAACTTCACGAGCGGCTATCACAGCCTGTCGGACGTCGCATGCGACCTGACGCTGACCGTGTCCGCGTGCTTCACGGCATCCGGCGACGACGCCTACGCCGCGAGCGACGCCGGCAAGTTCTACTACAACGGTGCGCACCTGCAGGCCTATGCCACGCTGGTCGCCGGGCTGGGGCCGGACTATCGATCCACCGTCTCGACGACGCCGCAGCTCGCCGACGACATCCAGGCGGCGATCGGCGACGTCGGCCTGACCTACACCACGCCGGGGCTCGCCGGCGGCGGCAAGGTCGCGCCGAGCGGGTACGCCCGCTTCCTGCGGAGCGTGCTCTCCGGAACGCTCGCGATCGGTGGGCACCTCGGAGAGCACCCGGTCTGCGCCTGGACCCACCACGCGGACTGCGACGCGCTCTACAGTCCGGTGAACGAGAGCAGCCCCGCGGCCGCGACCAACGACGTGAGCGACCTGAAGTGGCACTACTCGCTCGCCCACTGGGTGGAGGACGACGGGACCTTCAGCAGCCCGGGTGCCTTCGGCTTCTACCCGTGGATCGATGCCGCGAAGAAGTACTACGGCCTTCTCGCGCGCTACGACGCGAACACGTCGGCGAGCCCGCCCCCCTACTACGCCTCGGTCCTTTGCGGGAGGGCGTTGCGAGCCGCCTGGTTCAGCGGGACGCCCACACCGTAGGCGACCGCGATCGCCTCCCCCGGACTTGCGGCCGCATCCTTTCGAGCGGGGGGCGCGTCGAACCGGGGAAGCCCGGCCGCTCGACGCGGGCCGGCGCGGACCGCTACGCGAGGGGCGGGCTGGCCGCCCGTGCCCGGCGTCCCGCCGGCGCGGATGCGTCGCGGCGCCTCACGAGAGGGCCTCACTGCATCGCCTGCAGTAGCGCGCGTCCTCCTCGTGGCCCGCGAGCCCGCAGCGCGGGCAGCCGCGCGCGGGAGACCCGCGGACGCCGCGGCTCAGCTCCACCGTCACGACGCCCGTCGGGACGGCGATGATGCCGTACCCGAGGATCATCACCGCGGACGCGAGCATCTGTCCGAAGACCGTGTGCGGGGTGATGTCGCCGTAGCCGACGGTGGTGAGGGTGACGATGGCCCAGTACACCGAGCGCGGGATGCTCGTGAAACCGTGGCCGGGTCCCTCGACGATGTACATGAGCGAGCCGAGGATGAGGACGAGCGTGAGCACGGCCGCCACGAAGACGGTGATCTTCCGTCGGCTCCGCGACAGGGCCTGGCGGAGGACGGTTGCCTCGGAGCTGTACTCGAAGAGCTTCAGGACCCGGAAGATCCGCAGGAGCCGAAGCGACCGGATCGTGAGCAAGGCGTGCGTGGACCCGAGGAGCAGGCTCGCGTAGGTCGGAAGCACGGACACGAGGTCCACGAGGCCGTAGAAGCTCGCCACGTACCGGACCCGGGCGGGCGTGCACCACAGCCGCGCCAGGTACTCGACCGTGAAGAGCCCGGTGAAGAGCCACTCGGCGGTCCGCAGCTGCATTCCCCAGGCTTCCTGGACCGCGGCGACGGAATCGAGCATGACGACGAGGACGCTCAGGAGGATCGCGGCGATCAGCGCAAGGTCGTAGAGACGTCCTGCGCGCGTGTGGTGGCCGAAGATCACCTCGGCGGCCTTCTCTCGAAGTGCGGTCTGCGTCATCGGTCCCTCCTGGCCGAGACACTTTGGCACAAGCCACCCGCGAGCGTCCGCGTGTCGTCCGCGGACCGGCTGCGGCCCACACGTCCTCGGCGTCGAGAGGCCGCGGAGGCGACCCGCGGCTCGCCGCGGCCTGGCGCCTCCACCGAGCGAAGTGGAGCGGATGGGGCGACCTTGCCCGAAGCGAAACCTTGACCTCCCCGCCCGGGCGGAGATAGCAACACACGTCTCGCACCTTTCCCGGAGGTCTCGCTTGCTTCACGTCGTGCTCGCCCTCGGCCTGCTGGCCGCCGCGCCTTCCCTCGAGGACGCCCGGGAGGCTCCCAGGGGCAATCCGCTCCTCGCCCCCTGGAAAGGTCCGCACGGGGGGTTCCCGCCCTTCGCCGAGGTCAGGGTGGAACACTTCCAGCCGGCGCTCGACGCCGCGATGGGCGAACAGCTCGCCGCCATCGAGGCGATCGCCTCCAATCCGGCGCCGCCCACGTTCGAGAACACGATCGCCGCGCTGGAGCGGTCCGGCCGCACCCTCGACCGGGTGACGACCGTCTACGACATCTGGTCGTCCAACCTCTCCACGCCCGAGTTTCAGGTCGTGGAGAAGGCCGTGGCCCCCCGGCTCGCGACCTTCCACGACCGCATCCTCCACGACGAGGGGCTGTTCCGCCGCGTCGCCGCGGTCTACGAGTCGCGAGAGACCGCCGGGCTGACCCCCGAGCAGAAGCGCGTCGCCTGGCTCCACTACAGGAACTTCGTGCGCGCGGGCGCCCAGCTCGATTCCGCCGGGAAGAAGCGGGCCGCAGCCATCGACGAGAGACTCGCCACCCTCTACACGTCCTTCACCCAGAACGTCCTTGCCGAGGAGAAGGAACAGATCACGGCGCTCGAGAAGGAGGCCGATCTCGCCGGTCTGCCGGACAGCCTCCGCGCCGCATTCGCCGAGGCCGCCGCCGCGCGGGGCCTGAACGGCAAGTGGGTGGTGGCGAACACGCGGTCCGCCGTCGAGCCGTTCCTGACCACCTCCACGCGCCGCGACCTGCGCGAGAAGGTGTGGCGCCTGTTCGTGACGCGGGGAGACCACCACGACGCCCACGACAACAACGCCATCATCACCGAGATCCTGAGGCTTCGCGCCGAGCGTGCCCGCCTGCTCGGCTACCCCACCTACGCTCACTGGAGCGTCGAGATGTCGATGGCGAGGACGCCCGATCGTGCGATGGAGCTCATGGAGGCAGTCTGGCCCGCTGCCGTGGAGCGCGTCCGCGCCGACGTCGCGGAGATGAAGGCGATGGCCGAGCGAGACGGGGTCGGAACCGTGGAGCCCTGGGACTACCGCCTCTACGCGGAGAGGCTCCGCAAGGCGAAGTACGACCTCGACGAGGGCGAGGTGAAGCCCTACCTGCAGCTCGAGAAGCTCCGCGAGGGGATGTTCTGGGTGGCGGGAGAGCTCTTCGACCTCCACTTCACGCCCATGCCCGGCGCGCCCGTCTACCATCCCGACGTCCGCGTCTGGGAGGTGAAGGACGGGGCGGGCCGGCACGTCGGTGTCTGGTACCTCGACCCCTACGCGCGCCCGGGGAAGCGCTCGGGCGCCTGGATGAACGCCTACCGCGAGCAGGAGAGGTTCGACGGGGAGGTCACGCCCATCGTCTCGAACAACGCCAACTTCGTGAAGGGGAAGCCGGGCGAGCCCGAGCTCGTGAGCTGGGACGACGCGGTGACCCTCTTTCACGAGTTCGGTCACGCCCTGCACGGGCTGAGCTCGAACGCCAACTACCCGTCGGTGGCCGGGACCGACGTGCCGCGCGACTACGTGGAGTTCCCCTCGCAGATGCTCGAGCGATGGCTCTCCACGCCCGAGGTCCTGAACCGCTTCGCGCTGCACGTCGCCACCGGCAAGCCCATGCCGCCGGAGCTGGTCGCGAAGATCGCCAAGGCGGCGACGTTCAACCAGGGCTTCGAGACGCTCGAGTATCTCGTCTCGGCGCTCGTCGACATGAAGGCGCACCTCGCTGGCGACCGGGCCATCGAACCCGCGAGCTTCGAGCGCGAGACGCTCGCCGCCCTGGGCATGCCGGCGCAGGTCGTCATGCGTCACCGCCTCCCGCACTTCCAGCACATCTTCGACAGCGATGGATACGCGGCGGGGTACTACAGTTACCTGTGGGCGGACGTGATCAGCGCCGACGCCTACGAGGCCTTCCTCGAGGGGAAGGGCCCGTACGACACGGACGTGGCGGCGCGTCTGCGGCGATACGTATTCTCCGCCGGCAACACCGTGGACCCCGCCGAGGGCTATCGCGCCTTCCGGGGGCACGACCCGTCCGTCGGCGCACTGATGCGGAAGCGAGGCTTCCCCGAGCCCAAGGCAAAGTCCGAGGCCAGGCGGGACAGCGCTTCGATGTAGGCGCCGCGGCGGCGTCGCCGGCAGCGGTCCGCTACTCCTCCTTCACCTGCTGCGCCAGGTAGTTCTGGAGCCCGACCTGGTCGACGAGGGCCAGCTGGGCCTCGAGCCAGTTCGCGTGCTCCTCCTCGCCCTCGAGGATGTGCTCGAGCAGCTCGGCGGAGCCGTTGTCGCCGACTCCCCGGCACAGCTCGATGCCGCGGTTCAGGACGAGAATCGCGTTCTTCTCGACGTCGAGGTCGAGCTGGAGCTGTTCGGGGACCGTCTCGCCGACGGCGACCTTCCCGAGCCGCTGAACGTTGGGCATGCCCTCCAGGTAGAGGATGCGCTCGATGAGCTCGTCCGCGTGCTTCATCTCGTCGATGGACTCCGCGCGAACCCTCTTCCACAGGCGCTCGTAGCCCCAGTTCTCGCAGATGCGGGCGTGCAGGAAGTACTGGTTGATCGAGGTGAGTTCGTTCGTGAGCACCTCGTTCAAGAGTTCGATGACCTTGGAGTCGCCCTTCATCGGATGCCTCCTCGAGCCTTCAGTGAGCGGTGGCGTGGCGCGGACAGCCCGGGCAGGGTGCTCCGGGCGAGCAGCAGGCCGCCTCCCGGGTCACCACGCGGCGAATGAAGTCCGCGCAGCAACCGCAAGCGGAGCCCGCCCCCGTCGTCCGTTCGATGTCCTCGACGGTCGCCCCCCCGGCCGCGGCAGCCCGGATGGCACGGTCGGAGACGTCGTGGCAAATGCAGGCGATCATTCGTGTTCCCTCTGCTCCCCCCGGTGAGCGGGGGCGGTGAGCCCCGGAAAGCTGCGGCGACTTCGGGAAGCCTAGCAGAGTTGATAATGACAATCAATATCATTATCGGGCGAGGTCGCGCTTCGAGAGCCCGGGTCGGCGGCCTCTCACCAGGGAAGCCCGACGGCCTTCGCCAGGAGGCCCATCGCCGGGCAGAGCGAACGCCAGGCAGCCGCGCAGCGGTCGAGGAGGTCGGGGGCGAGGGCGTCCGCCTCCCCGAGCTCGAGGCCCGCCGCGAAGTCCCTTCGGCGCAGCCAGGCGTCGAGCGGGTGGCCCGGGGCGAAGCCCTTCGGCGTGCGCGCGAGCGAGTCGCCCCACCACGTGAGCCGGTCCAGGCCCGGCGCCCGGAGCGCGCGCCTCCACCCGGCCGGATCGTCGAGGATGGCCCGGCGGATGAGGCCGAGGGGCTCGGCCTCGGGGTGCCAGACGCCACCGCCCACCTGGATCGCGCCGGGCTCGAGAGAGACGTAGAACGCCGGGCCCGGCGAAGCGCGGCCGGCGGCGTGATGGAAGCTCGCCGCGACGTTGGTCTTGTACGGCGTCTTGTCCTTCGAGAAGCGCTGGTCCCTGTGGATCCGGAACATCGACCCGCCCACCGGTCGCGGGTCCGCGACGATCCGCGGTGCGAGGCGCTTCAGGACGGGCGCGGCGTCCGCGACGAAGCGAAGCATGGGGTCGCGCACGTCGCGAAGGTACCGATCCCGGTTGCGCTCGAACCAGTCCCGGTCGTTGTGGAGGCGGAGCTCCTCCAGGAACGTGAACAGGGCGGGGGTGAACCACGGGGAGCGGGTGGCCGTCCCCGCGCGCGCTCGGGCCATTCCCTGCGTGTAACCGGGTCCGACGCGGGGCGCCGCCCGAAGAGCCGGACCCGGCCGGTCCGCGCGACGCGATCGACAGCGGTTGCGCGCCGCCGTCCGCTCGCACTAGGTTCCCGTGCGAGACGCCCGCCGCGGATCTCGCGGACGGGCGGCCTGCTTCGGAGGAGAGACGTCCATGGCGATCCCCAGCGTCCTTCTGGCAGCGGTCCTCGGAGCCGTCGAGCCCGCCGCCCAGCCCCCGGCGGTACCCGCCGCCGCCGCCGTCCGTCCGGTCGTCGACGAGTACTACGGGGTCAAGATCGAGGACCCCTACCGCTGGATCGAGGACCTCAGGTCCGAGGAGACGCGGGCCTGGATCGACGCGCAGGCGCACTACGCGCAGGCTCTGCTCGCGCGGATCCCGGGGCGGGCCAAGCTGCTCGCCCGCATGGAGGAGATCGACGCGTCCGCGCCGCCGCGAATCGCGGCGTCCCTGTTCGACCAGTCTCCCAGGCGCCTGCCCGGCGACCTCTGGTTCTACGAGAGGCGCGACGCGAACCAGGACGTGCAGAAGCTCTACGTCCGCCACGGCCTCTCCGGGACGGAGCGCCTGCTCGTGGACCCCGAGACCTTCCGCGCGCAGACGGGGAAGCCGCACGCCATCAACTACTTCGAGCCGTCCCCGGACGGGCGGTACGTCGCCTACGGCATATCGGCGGCGGGTTCGGAGGCCGCCTCGATCTACGTCGTCGAGGTCGAGACCGCCAAGGTGGTCGACGGCCCGATCGACCGCGCGGACTACGGCGCCGTCTCCTGGGTCCCCGGCACTCGTGGCTTCTTCTACAACCGCCTGCAGGCCCTGGGACCCGACGCGCCGCGAACCGACAAGTACCTGAACTCGAAGGACTACCATCACGTCGTCGGCCGGCCGACCGACCAGGACGAGGTCGTGTTCGCGCGTGGCACGCCCGGCGTCGAGGCGAACCCGGAGGACACGCCAGTCGTGGCCGCCGCGCCCGGCTCTCGCTGGGCGCTCGGGGTCGTCGCGCACGGGGTGCAGCGGGAGGTGACGATCTACGCAGCCTCTCTCGCGCGCGCCACCGCGCCGGGCGCGCCCTGGACCCGGGTCGTCGACGTCCCGGACGCCGTCGTGGACGCCGCGCTGCTCGGAGACGAGCTGTACCTGCTCACCCACGCCGGCGCCCCCCACTACAAGGTCACCCGGCTGCGGCTGGGCAACCCCAAGGCGAAGGCGGTGGAGGTGATCGCGCCCGGCGCACAGGTGCTGCTCGGACTCTCCGCCGCGAAGGACGCGCTGTACGTACGGGCCCGCGACGGCGCGGTCATGCGGCTCCTGCGGGCGCCCTACCGGGGCGGCCGGGCCGCCGACGTTCCCCTGCCCGCGGACGGGATCCTCGGCATTCCCTCGGCCGATCCGCGCCTCGACGGGCTGGTCCTCACCATCTCCTCGTGGACCGCCCTTCCGCAGGTCTACGTCTACGACCCGGCGACGCGGACGATGCGCGACACGAGGCTCCAGCCGACGCCCGCGTTCGCGAGCGGCGTGGAGCTGGAGGTCACGCACGACTGGGCGACGAGCCACGACGGCACGAAGGTCCCGCTCACCGTGATCCACCGGCGCGGCGTCGCCCGCGACGGATCGAGCCCCGCGGTCCTCTTCGGCTACGGCGCGTACGGGATCTCCCAGGACCCGCGCTTCGACCCCCTGCGGCTCGCCTGGTTCGAGGCCGGCGGAGTCTGGGCCTACTGCCACGTGCGGGGCGGCGGCGAGTACGGCGAGGAGTGGTACCGGGCGGGCCAGAAGGCCACCAAGCCCAACACCTGGAAGGACGCCATCGCCTGCGGCGAGCGGCTCGTCCAGGACGGCTACACGACGCCCGCGCGGCTGGCGATCGTCGGGGGTAGCGCCGGCGGGATCTACGTCGGTCGCGCCATCACGGAGCGGCCCGACCTCTTCCGGGTCGCCGTGCCGCTCGTGGGCCTCGTCGACGCGCTGCGGTTCGAGACGACGCCGAACGGCGTGCCGAACGTCCCGGAGTTCGGGACGGTGAAGACGGAGGAAGGGTTCCAGGGGCTGCTCGCCATGAGCACCTACCACCACGTGAAGGACGGCGTCGCCTACCCGGCGGTGATCGCGAGCCACGGGATCAACGACCCGCGCGTGGACGCGTGGCAGTCCGCGAAGCTCGTCGCCCGCCTCCAGGCCGCGACGTCGAGCGGCCGGCCGGTCCTGCTCCGGATCGACTTCGACTCCGGCCATGGCATCGGCGACGCGCGGAGCCAGGAGAGGGTCGAGTGGGCCGACCTGATGTCGTTCATCCTCTGGCAGACCGGACAGCCCGGGTTCCAGCCCGGGGCGGCCCCGGCGCGGTGAGGGGCCGCGGTCCGCGGCCCCGCCCTCACTTCGCGGCGACGGGCGGGGTCGGCCCCTCGCCGACGTGTTCCCGGAGCCACTCGCGGACGGTGCGATACCAGTGCAGCGAGTTCTGGGGCTTCAGGATCCAGTGGTTCTCGTCCGGGTAGTACACGAGGCGGCTCTCGACGCCCCGGTTCTGCAGGACGTTGAAGAGCTCGAAGGTCTGCGCGTCGGGGACGCGGAGGTCCCTGCCCCCGGCCGTGAGGAGGACCGGCGTGCGGAACCTCGAGGCGCCGAGGATCGGCGACATGCTGCGGTACACCGCGTCGTCCTCCCAGAACTCGGGGATGTCCTTCCGCTGCGCACCGTAGTCGGCAGCGTACTGGGCGCGGCCGTCGTGCACGCCGGCGTGGGCGACCAGCGTCCGAAACGGGTGCTCCATGCCGAGGAGCAGCCCCGCCAGGTAGCCGCCGTAGCTCCCGCCCGCAGCGGCCATGCGCTGCGGGTCGATCCACGGCCGGGAGGCGAACCATCGTGCGGCGGAGAGGGTGTCCTCGGCGGGGAGCGTGGCCCAGTCGGAGCGGATGCTCTCGACGAAGGCCTGGCCGAAGCCTGGCGACCCGTGGAAGTTGTGCCAGGCCACGACGTACCCCCAGCCCGCGAAGACCTCCGCGTTCCAGCGCCAGTGGAAGAGGTCGTTCAGGGCCACGTGGGGGCCACCGTGGAGGAGCATGAGCAGCGGGTACTTCCTCCTCGGATCGAAGCCGGGAGGATAGACCACCCACATCTGCACCGGATGGCCGGCGGCGCCCGGGATGGTGACCGACTCGTACCGTCCCATCTCCACGCTGGCCAGGGCGGCCCGGTTGAAGGAGGAGATCTCCCTCGCCGCACCGGACGCGAGGTCGACCTGGACCAGGGTCGGCGGCTCGGCGATCCCCTGCCGGAACGCGACGGCGGCGCCGTTCCTCGCGAGCGTCAGGTTGGAGAAGCTGAGAGATCCGGTGACCGGCACCGGAGTGCCCGTGGAGGCGTCGACCCGGAAGATGCGGTGAACGCCGCCTTCGTCGACCGCGGTGAGGATCGACTTCCCGTTCGGCGTCCAGACGAGCGGGCCCACCGATCGGTCCCAGCTCTCGGTCAGGACGCGGGACTTTCCGGTGGCGCGCTCCAGCACGGCGAGGCGGTTGCGCTCCGCGTAGAAGCGGCGCTTCGCCATGCGCGCGTAGGCGACGGCACGGCCGTCCGGCGACCAGCGGGGCAACCCGTCGTCGGCGGGGTTGTCCGGCGTCAGGTTCATCGCGGGTCCGCCCGCCGAGGGGACGACGTACAGGTCGTGGTTGGGATCGACGCCGGTGCGGTCGCTGTCCGCCGAGAGGACGATCTCCTTGCCGTCCGGGGAGATGTCGTACTCGTTCGCGTTCGCGCCGAAGCCCGACTCCCCCCGGTAGCCGAGCGCGACGCCGCTCCCGGGCGTCACCGGCCGGGGCTCGCCGCCCTCGATGCCCACCGTGAAGAGGTGTGGGACGAGGCCGTCGAGCCAGGTGTCCCAGTACCGGACCGGCGCCCGGTCCCAGACGCGGGCCGTCACCTTCGAGTCCTTGCGCTCCTTCAGCCGCCGGGCGAGGTCCTCGAAGCCGCGCCATTCGGGGAAGGTCCACGTCGCGAACGCGACGCGCCTCGAGTCGGGAAACCACTTCAGCGCCTCCGCACCGCCCGGGACCGTCGTGAGCCGCTGGGCCTCGCCGCCGTCCGTGGCGATGAGGTACACCTGCGGAGCCTCGTCGTCGCCCCGCTTGGACAGGAACGCGATCCACCGTCCGTCCGGGCTGAAGACCGGGCCCGTGTTCGACCCCTCGTGGGTGGTGAGCTGCCTCGCCGTTCCGCCGCCAGCGGGGACGAGCCACAAGGCGGAGAGCCCCTTGTTCCCCTTCACGTCGTAGCGGGTGACGGAGAGGGCGACCCACCTGCCGTCCGAAGAGATCGACGGAGGACCCAACCTCGCGAGTTCCCACATGGCCTCGGCCGTGAGGGGCATGCGCTCCTGGGTCGCCTCGGCCGCGCGGCTCGCCGGTGCCACGAGCGCCAAGGCGACACCGAGTGCGACGGCCCCCACCCAGGGTCTTCGCGTCCCCGTGCCGTCCCGGTGGCGATTCGCGCCCGGGGACTGCGTCTCCGGGCAGCCGGGAAACGGCACGCCCAGCCGCTCGGGGAGGTGCGAGGGCCAATGCTCCGTGCAGGTCACGGTCTTCGCGCGAGAGTGCATGAGGGCAGACTCTGCCGGCTGCTCCGCGGGCGGAAGGGGCCACCCCAAGCGGGGGCACCCCGGGGCGCGCTCACCGCCTCCCCTCCAGGTCACGGCGCCTGCGGGGCCTCGCCGGCCTCCCGCAGCCGGTGACTGTCCGCGGCGCGGAGCGTGAGGCCGTAGAAGCGGGAGAGCTCGGCGATCCGCCCGCGGGTCCTCCGCGAGAACGGGGGCTTCCCCTCGAACGCGTGCAGCAGGACGCCCTCGACGAGGTCTCCGAGCGTGAGGTCTAGGTCCTCGGCCAGCGCCTTCAGGACCTTGAGGAGCCGCCGCTCCACGCGGATGCCGGTCTGCACGCGCTCGACGAGGACGCTCGGGCGCGGCGGTGTCTTTCGTCGGCGCATTGCACATGTATACCTAAGTACCTATATACGATCAAGCCGGAGTCGCAGCTCCGCCGCGCCTTCCCGGTAGCCCCGGACGGCAGCGGCGGTGGAGAGGAAGAGTCCGAATCTGGCCGTTCCCGGGAAGCCCCCGGCCCGGGCGGGCCACGGAGACGTCTATCCGGGGTGACCTCGTGCCATGATGGGTGGGTGGGAAAAGGCCACCGAGCCCATGGTTCGCCGCAGGCGAGGGAGCAAATGGACGGAGTCCGCCCTCGCCGCTTCGGGCCGGCGATCGCGCACCGGACCAGCGGGCGGTCGCGCGTCGCGGCGTTCGCCCTCGCCGCGTCGCTTGCACCCCTGGCGTTCGGCGCGTGCCGGTCCACGGCGCCGTACACGGTACCCGCCACGGCCATCAACACGGGGGTCGCGGCGGGGCTCTCCGCTGCACAGCGGCTCCAGGGCGGCTGCTACAGCCAGTGCACGAACGGCACCGTCTGCAACACCCGCACGGGGTACTGCGTCCCGGTCTCCGACCGCCAGGTCTGCATCGAGGACGGCTCGGGCGGCATGCGCTGCACGCCGCTCGCGATCGGGTCCTCGGCGACCCCCGCGCCGCCCGTCAGCGATTTCTCGATCGGAGTCTCTCCGGCAACCGGGTCGGTCCCGCCGCCTCCCGGGGAGGCCTCGCCCAAGCCCCCCTGACGCCGGCCCCTGCGGTCGACACCCAGGCCCTCGTCGCAGTCGAGGCGGTGATGACCGATACGCGGTCGACCGAACCCGATGCGCCGACGGACACGGTGGGCGGTATCCACCGCGTTCCGAGGTGGAAGGACGCGCCCCGGAGCGGGCGCACCCCAACCGGACGGGTCATCGCCGCGCAACGGGGCGATAGATTGGCGGGGTCCCGTCCCGGGAAGCGGAGGACCTGCCATGAAATACCGGCCGCTCGGCGACACGGGCGTCTTCGTCTCGGAGCTCTGCCTCGGCACGATGACGTTCGGGGGAAGCGCCACCTTCTGGACCGTCATCGGCGGCCTCGACCAAGGTGCCGCCACGGCGCTCGTGCGCGGCGCCCTCGACGCCGGCGTCAACTTCGTCGACACCGCCGACGTGTACGGCGGCGGCGACTCGGAGACGATGGTCGGCCGGGCGCTCGAGGGGCGCCGGCACGACGTCGTCCTCGCGACGAAGGTGCGGGGGCGGACCGGCCCGGGACCGAACCAGGTCGGGCTGTCCCGCCTGCACATCGTCGAGGCGGCGGAGGCGAGCCTGCGGAGGCTCGGCACGGACTACATCGACCTGTACCAGATCCACCGGGCCGATCTCCTCACGAACCTGGAGGACACACTGCGCGCGCTCGACGACCTGGTGCGGGCCGGCAAGGTCCGCTACGTCGGATGCTCGAACCTGGACGCCTGGGTGCTCATGAAGTCGCTCGGCGTCTCCCGGGCACAGAACCTGGAGCGGTTCCGCGCCTCCCAGTCGTACTATTCGCTCGTCGGCAGGGAGCTCGAGCGGGACACCGTTCCCCTGCTCAGGGACCAGGGGCTCGGGCTGCTCGTGTGGAGCCCGCTCGCGGGCGGGCTCCTCTCGGGGAAGTTCACCCGGACGGGCGGCGACCCGGCGGCCCGCCGGGCCAAGTTCGACTTCCCGCCGGTCGACCGGGAGAAAGGCTTCCAGGTCCTCGACGTCCTCTCCGCGGTGGCAGCTCGGCAGCGGGCGTCGATCGCGCAGGTGGCCATCGCGTGGTTGCTCGCCCGGGATTTCGTGACGAGCGTGATCATCGGCGCGCGGAGCCCCGCCCAGCTCGCCGACAACCTGAAGGCCGTCGACGTCGTCCTCACCGCCGAGGACCTGCACGCCCTCGACGAGGCGAGCAAGCCACCCCTTTCCTACCCGGGGTGGATGGAGACCTTGGGATCGGACCGCCGGCCGGGCGAGCGGCGCTACTGACCCCGGCCCGCTACAGCCTGTAGAGGCCGCCGCCGGCGCGCTGGTATCCCCGCTCGGCCGCGGCGGCGTCGAGGTGGAGGGTCGCCCAGTCGGAGAGGAGGACGCCATCCTCGTCCTCCCCGATCCAGGTCTTCACGTAGCCCTGGCAGGCGTCGCACACCTCGAGCCGGAGCCCCGCCTCCTCCTCGGACGTGAGGACGGCGAGCGTGCCGCAGTCCTGGCCGCCGCAGTGGGGGCAGCCGACGCGCCGGGCCCCCCAGCGGGTCCCGCAGCACGCGCAGACGAGGCTGCGCCTCTTCCCCGCGTCGCCGGTACCGGGCACGAGGTGCGAGAGCGCCGGTCGCGACCCGCAGGTGGGGCAGATGCCGTGCGTCCACTCCCGGTCCGCTCGCCATCGGCCGTAGGCGGCGATCGTCGGGGCGAGGGCGTGTGCCAGTGCGGTCCACGAGAGGAATCGCAGCGCTCCCGCCTCCGGGGACTCCGGCGCAGGCGGGCCGCGTCCGACCAATGCCTCGAGCGCGGCGAGGGAAGACCCGGCGTCGGCCCGGAACCGTTCGCTCACGGCCCGTGCCGCGGCCCGGAAGGGTTCCGGCAAGGGGGCCTCGGCGGCGCTCCCGGCGAGGAGCTCGAGGGTCCGGGAGGAACCCGCGAGGAGGACGGGGCCGGCGGCGTCGCTCGCGAGGAGCGGGGCACCCTGGTCGTACTCCCGTGCGTAGGCGTCCCACGGCGGCGGCGGGAAGACCGGCCGCGGCAGCGCCCCCGCGAGCGCCTCGACCGCCGCCTGGAACCGCGCGACCGGCTCCAGGTACGGATGCGACTCGATCCAGGACTCTCGGGTCACGGGCATGGACGGGACTTCTAGCGACGGAAGGCTCCCGGCGCGAGGCGCCGGGAGCCTCGGGAGCGACCGCCCGCTCCGTCAGGAGCCGTGGCCCGTCTCCTCCTTGGGCAGGACCGGCAGGTAGCGGACGCCCAGGTTGAAGAGGAAGACGGCGGCCGCGACGAGCCCGATGGTGATCGCCCACTCGACGAAGGACGGGAAGTAGGAGCTCGGGTCGTTCTGCGGGAGCGGCCCCTTCAGGTCCATGGCGAAGAGGACGGCGTTCAGGCGGTTCATGACCACCCCGCCCAGCGTCAGGAAGGAGGCGGTCCCCAGGAGCGTCGGGCTCTCGCGCACGCGGGCGAACGCGAGCATCACGAGGGGCAGGAGCCCCAGGACGACGATCTCCGCGAAGAAGAGCGGGGCCTTGGGGCCGATGAACGCGGCCCCGAGGCGGCCGCGGAAGGCGAGGTCGCCGAGCCGCACCGCCTCGTAGACGAGGAGCGCAAAGAACGCGAGCTTGCCGAGCGAGGCGAGCTGCTTCATGGGGAGCTCGCGACGGTAGGCCTTCGCCTGCCACATCTGCACGAGGATCACGAGCGCCAGTCCCGCGGCGACCGCCGACAGGAAGAAGTAGACGGGCAGGATCGGCGACCACCACGCCGCCGCGAGCTTGTCCGGCATGAGCAGGAACAGCGATCCGAGCGAGCTCTGGTGCATGGTGGAGAGCGTCACGGCCGCGATGGCGAGCATGATGGGGACGCTCGCCTGGCCCGGGCGGGGCCGGAAGGCGTAGGCCATGAAGCCGAACAGGACGAATGCCGCGCCCGTGTAGATGGGGTTGCGGGACATGAGCCAGACGAAGAGGGTGACCGCCACGACCACGTAGACGGGCGCCCACTTCTTCCAGAGCTCCGTCCAGCGGGTGAGGCCCAGCCGCTCGAGCGGCACGGGGAGGAACTCGAAGAGCAGGATGGTGACGTAGAGCGCGACGCACCAGGCCACCTCGAACATCGCCGAGTGCTTCGGGGCCTGCAGCGCGAGCTGGTAGAAGTGCCAGGGGAGGCCGAGGTCGGCGACCAGCGTGGCCGCCACGAAGGAGTAGCTCAAGAGACCCATGAGCACGGCGGATCTGCCGATGGAGTACAGGTCGTCCCGCTTGAACACGTAGATGATGCCCGCGGTCGCGAAGGCCCCGGCGGCGATCGCGATCCAGACGACGTCGAGGGCGATCCAAAGACCCCAGGCCCAGGTGTTCGACAGGTGGGTGCTCCCGCCGAGGCCGAGGGCGAAGCGCAGGACGAAGGACACGCCGGCGAGGGCCACGAGCGCGGCGAGCACGATGTTCGTCGGCGTCCAGAACCGGGACGGCGCCGGGGCGAACTCGGGGTGATGGTCCTTCGGCGGAGGAACCTCCTTGCGGATGCCCTCCGAGCGGGCGACGGCCGTGCGCCGCTGGTGCAGCGCGTAGGTGCCGCCGAGCGCCGCCCCGACGCCCAGGACCGCGATCGGCACCGCGGAGAGCGCCGGGACGCTGCGGGCGGGATAGCTCTCGAAGCCGACGTTCGGGAAGCCGAGCTTCTCGAACGGCACCGCCGCGAGGTAGAGCGTGGCGGTCCCGCCCGCCTCCTTCTCCCCGTAGATGTGGTTCACGTACTTGTCGGGGTGCTTGGCGATGCGGCCGCGCGCCTCGGCGAGCATGGCGTCTCGGTCGCCGAAGCTGAGCGCGTTCGCGGGGCACTGCTTCACGCAGGAGGGCACGGCCTGCGCCGCCTGGAAGCGGCGCCGCTCCTCGTCGGTGAGCTTCTGCCCGTTGCGCTCGAGCGGGGCCGGCTGCTCGGTCCGGTCGTAACACCAGGTGCACTTCCGGATCTCGGGTGCGAGCGAGTCCCACTGGGCCGTGGGCACGCCGAAGGGGCAGGCCCACATGCAGTACCGGCACCCGAGGCACTTGCTGCCCGTGTAGACGACGGCGCCCTCGGAGGTCTTCTGGAGGGCCGTGACCGGGCAGGCCGACGCACAGGCCGGCTCGTCGCAGTGCATGCACTGCCGCTTGGACGAGATGTAGCGCAGCCCGCCCGGGGCCTTCTCGTCGGGGATCTCGTGGTAGGTCACCACCACGAAGGTGTTCGACGACAGCGTGGCCGGGTTCTGGAGTCCGAGACCGGGCCGGGGCAGCTCGGTCTTCTCGGCCCGCAGGTTGTTCCACTGTTTGCAGCTGACCTGGCACGACCGGCAGCCGACGCAGCGGGTCGTGTCGACGAGCTTCACCTTGGTCGACTTCTCGGCGAGGGCGTGGCTCATGGCTTAGGCCCCCTTCCCGGAGACGGTGTCCACCGATGCGACGGCCTGCGAGACCGGCACGACGTTCACCAGGCAGGCCTTGGTCTCCTGGCACCAGACGTTGGGGTCGCCGGCGTCGATGGTGATGTGGTTCGTGCTCGGGCCGCGGGAGAGCCCCTTGAAGCCCCAGTTGTAGGGCATCCAGACGACCGTGACCTCGCGGCCGTCCACGGTCAGCGTGTCCATGCGGCGGGTGACGAGGCACTTCACGACCACCTCGCCGCGCGCCGACGACACCCGGACCCGGTCGTCGGTCTTCACCCCCATCTTCTTGGCGAGCTTCTCGGGGAGCTCGATCCACGGCTCCGGCACGAGCTCGTTCAGCCAGGGCACGTTCCGGGTGACGGATCCCGCGCACCAGTGCTCGGAGAGCGACGACGTCATGAGCACGTACGGGTAGTCCTTCACCGTGCCGACGGGCTGCAGCCCCTTCACCCGCGGGTACTTGAGGCAGGGATTCGACTGGACGTTCGGGTGGAGCGCGTTCGCGACCGGGCTCTCCACCGGCTCGTAGAACTCGGGGAGCGGTCCGTCGTACGGCACCCCCGAGGCGTCCCGTGGCATGCCCTTTACCGCGGGGTCCGGGTCCTTGTAGGTGAGGGCGATGAGCCGGCCCACGCCCTCGCCGTTCATCCGGAAGGCGCGCTGCCCGTTCGGCGTATCCGGGCCGTCGGTCTTCGCGGGCACGTCCGGCCCGTCGAACCCGGTCCACTCCTTCTTGGCCTCGTCCCACCAGACGAGCGGCCGGGACGGGTCGAAGGGCTTCCCCTTCGCGTCCGCCGACGCCCGGTTGTAGAGGATGTGGATGTTGCCCGGCCAGGTCCAGGCGAAGCCGGGGTAGATCCCGAGCCCGCTGGGGTCGGTCTTGTTGTCCCGGCGCTTGGAGAGGTTCTTCCCGGCGCCGAACACCCCGGCCATGATCCAGCATCCGGACGACGTCGAGCCGTCGGCCTGGAGATTCGCGATCCCCTTCACCAGGTCGCCGGCCTTGAGGCTGCCGTCGGGGAAGTCCTTGAAGGCGCGCCCGTTGATCTCCTTCAGCACCTCCTCCGCCTTGCTCGCCCCCTCGTACGACCAGACGGCCTTCCGGAAGATCTGGTCCCGCTCCAGCGTGGAGTCCCGGTACAGCTCGCGGACGTGCTTGTAGATGGAGTCGATGATCTCCAGGTCCGGCCTCGCATAGCCCGGGGGCTCGACGGCCGCATAGCGCCACTGCACCATGCGTCCCGAGCCGGAGATGGTGCCGTCCTTCTCCATGAAGTAGGCGGCCGGCAGCAGGATGACCTCGGTGTTGATGCTCTTCGGGTCGACGCCGGGCCGCTGCCAGAAGCAGGCCGTCTCGGTCTGCCAGAGGTCCTGGACGACGAGCATGTCGAGCTTCGCGAGCGCCTGCTCCACGAGCTTCAGGTTGGGCTGGGTCACCATGGGGTTCTGCCCCATGACGTGGAGGAACTTGACCTTGCCCTCGAGCGCGGTCTCGAAGATGCGGAACACCGAGTAGTTCTGGGCGGCGTTCTTGCGCGGCAGCCACCCGTACCCGAACTGGTTCTCCGCCGTGGCGGCGTTCCCGAACCACGCCTTCAGGCCGTTCACGAGGAACTTCGCGCGGAAGGTCCCGTACTTCTTCGTCCAGGCCTCCAGCGTCGGCTCGTTGTGGTTCGGGTAGGAGAGGTAGCCTGGCATGTAGCTGTAGAGCACCGCCATGTCGGTGGCGCCCTGGACGTTGGGCTCGCCGCGCAGCGCGTTCACGCCGCCGCCGGGCTTGCCGATGTTCCCGAGGAGCAGCTGCAGCACCCCGTAGCAGCGGATGTTCTGCACGCCCACCGTGTGCTGGGTCATCCCCAGCGCGTACATGATCGTGCCCGGCCGGTTCCTCGCGAAGGTCTCGGCGATGAGCTGGATCTGCTCGGGCGGGATCCCGGAGATCCGCGAGCCGACCTCGAGGGTGTAGCGCTTGTAGAACTCCTTCATCCGCGCGAAGACGGTCCGCGGGTCGTCGAGGGACTGGGCGCGCTCGGGCTTCTCGGTCTTCTTGTCGAGCGCGTAGACCCACTTGGACGTGTCGTACTTGTGGGCCGCCGGGTCGAAGCCGGAGAAGAGGCCGTCGTCGAAGGCGAGCCCGTCCCCCACGAGCATGAGAGCGTTCGTGTGGGTCCTGACGTACTCCTCGTCGTAGAGCTTGTTCTCGAGGATGTAGTTGATGACCGCGTTCAGGTAGCCGATGTCCCCGCCCGGGCGCACCCGCGCGTAGATGTCGGCGATCGACGAGGTCCGGTTGAAGCGCGGGTCGACGTGGATGACGACCGCCCCCTGCTCCTTCGCGCGCTGCACCCACTTCATCGACATGACGTGGTTCTCGGCGGCATTGCTGCCGCCGATGAGGAAGACCTTCGCGTTCTTCAGGTCCAGCCAGTGGTTCGTCATCGCGCCGCGGCCGAACGAGGCCCCCAGACTGGGGACCGTGGGGCTGTGTCAAAGCCGCGCTTGGTGCTCCACGATGACGCTGCCGAAGGTTCGCGCCATCTTCTGGAAGGCGTAGCACTCCTCGTTCGTGTTCTGGGCGCCGCCCAGGAAGGCGAGAGCGTCCGTCCGGTTGACGGGGACCTCGACGTCGCCGTCCTTCTCGGTGGCGATCCAGGTGCTGTCGCGCACCTGCTTCACCTTGGTGGCGATCTTGTGGAACGCGTTGTTCCAGCTGATCTCCTGCCACTGGTCGCTGCCCGGCGCCCGGTAGAGGGGCATCTTCACCCGCTGATCGGACTCGTGCGCCTCGCGCATCGCCGCGCCCTTGGCGCAGAGCGCCCCCTCGTTGATCACGTGGTCGGGGTCGCCCTCGAGATCGACGAGCTTGCCGTCCTTCACGAGGCAGACCATGCCGCAGCCGCAAGAGCAGAAGTTGCAGGCGGTCGTGAACTCCCGCGCGCCCTCCAGCTTGAGCTTGCCGGCCGCCTTCTTGACCGCCGCCGTGTCGGCGCCGACGTCGCCGAGCGCCACGCCCGTGCCCGCGGCCGCGGCAGCCCCGCCGACGAGCTTGAGCCAGGACCTTCGGTTGAGGGTCATAGATGCGTTCCTTTCCTCGGGCGGCCCGGGGAGTTCGCGGGGGTCGTCGAAACAATTGAACGTCCGATGAACGGTCGTTTTCCTTGCGCTGCGTCATTTACCGCACGTCTCCTTTGCCCCGCCCGATCCGGGGCGCGCCTGCCTGCACGCGTTGCGCGAGCACGGGGAGCAGCCCCAACCGGGTCCGTCGAGGCGCGGATCGAGCGTCTGGGCTCAGGCGGAGGCGCCGGAGAGCGCCGCGTGGAGCTCGAGCAGCGCGGGCACCGTCGCCGGCGGGCGCCTGCCCCAACCGCACTCGGTCGCGACGCCAAAGCGCGTCACGGCCTGCCGCGCGAGGCCAATGCGCCGCCGCGCCCCGTCGACGCCGTCCTCGAGGTGGACGAGGCCGAGGTACAGGCGCGCCTCCCCGGGCAGCCGGAGCTCCGAGAGCGGTGCGTAGGCGGCCGGCGCCGCCCATCCGACGGGCACGGGCACGTGCAGCCAGGCGAGCGGCCGGGACAGGCGGGGGAGGAGCGAACCGGCGAGCCGCACGAGCGTCCCCGCGTCGGACGGGTTCGCGAAGTGCCGGTGGCCGAAATCGCCGTAGCAAAGATGGTAGCCGAGCTCGACCCCGGCCGGGACCGCGGCTCCGAGGCGCGCGAGCCTGGTGGCGATGCCATCCGCGACGTCGTGGAAGTGCGCCGGAAAGACGCCCTCGAGGAGGCCGACCTCGACCGCGACGTCCCACTGGATGGCGAGCCGATCCCCGGGGATGCCCTCCGTGATGCGGCGGAGCTCGGAGAGAAGCTGGGCCTCGTAGGCCGGCTCCACGACGGTGCGATCCTCGGGGCGGACGAACACGGTGATGGGCGCGAGCGGCGTGGGGAGGGAGACCTGGAACCGGAGGCTGGCCGGGATGGCGCCCTCCCCGGACAGGCGCTCGAACACGGCGAAGGAGGCCAGAGCCGCGTCCGCGTAGCCGAGCCCGCCGAAGCGGAGGCCGCGGGCGTCGCCGCGGCGGACGCGAACGAGCTGGGGACGGAGATACGCGCGGTCGCCCGCCGGGATGGGCTCGAGTCCCGGCGTCGAGGCGAGGACCGCGTACTGCCACGCGATCCAGTCCTTCCGCGGGCCGGTCTCGCCGTCCGGGAGGGTCCGGAGGCGGTCGCCGACGGCGCTCGACACGGAGCGGAACACGGCCTCGGCGCTCGCGAGCGGGACGCTGCCGACGAGGTGCGCGCCTTCGAGCATGGGCATCCTCCGGACAGGGGGAGACGGCCGCCCGAGCATACGCCCGCGCCGGTAACGGGGGTGGCGCCCCGCGGCGGGCGGCGCTTCCCCTCACGGCCTGCGGGGCCGCCAGAAGGTCGCGATCCAGGACCGGAGCGCCTTCACGAGAATCGGCAGGGCGCGCAGCGCGGCGGCGCCCACCGGGCGGGGCGCCGTCCGCTTCTCGCCGGCGCGCCGCGCCGCCCGGGCGGCCTCCTCCGCCTCGATGGCTGCCCGGACGCGGTCCGAGAACTCCCGGAAGAACTCGTGGCCGAGGTGCTCGAGGAAGCCGCGACCGAGTTCCACGGGGCGGCCCCCCACCTCGACCTCCGCCTGGGCCACCACCTCGGTCGCGCCCCCCGGGAGCGTGGCGAGCCAGCTGTGGAGGGTGAGCCGCGCCGTGTCGGCGCCGGAGCGGTCCACGGCCTCGCCGATGATCTTCACCCGCCGGGCGGTGGCGTCGACCTCGGCGAGGCGCACGCGCCCGCCGTACGTCATCGTGAAGGGGCCGATCTGCACCCGGATCCGGCCCCGGTACGTCCGCTCGTCGGCCACCTCCTCGAGCGCTCCCCCGGGGACGCAGGTCACCACGCGAAGGGGGTCGACGAGGAATTCCCAGACCGACGCGGTGGGCGCCCGCACGACGAACCGCTCCTCGATCGCGATCGCCATGGCAGCCTCCGAGGGACCGGCCGCATGTTATAGGGAAGAGGCACGCTGCGTCCGGGTCAGCGCGGCGCAGGCACCGGAACGAGCGGGCCGCCGGAGGCGACGGATGGCGGACGAGGAACGGACGGCGCGCCTTCCCGAGGAGCCACGCTCCGCGGCGCCGGTCGGCGTCGGCCGAGCGGCTCCGTCCCTCCACGGCATCTGGGTCGACCTGCTGCTCTACCCGACGCACTCGCTTCCCACCGCCGCCGCTCCCGTCCTCGTGGGACTGGGGCTCGGCGCCCACGGCCGCGTCCTCGCGGCGCTCCCCGCCCTCGTGGGCTTCGTCGGGAGCTGGTTCATCCACGTGGCAGGCGTCTTCGCGGATAACCACGAGCTCCTGCGGCGACATCCCGACCTGCCCGAGCACCCCGAGCTCTCGCACGCCATCGCGCTCGGGACCCTCAAGCTCTCGTCTCTCCGCTGGGCGATCGCGGGTTGCCTCCTCGTGGCGCTCGCCACCGTGCCGTACCTGTACCGCCTCGGGGGCACCCCGGTGCTGGCCTTCGGGGCCGTGGGGATCGCGTCCAGCCTCTGCTACCACGGCTGGCCGTTCGCCTACGTGAGGCGCGGGCTCGCGGATCCGGTGTTCTTCCTCATGTTCGGCGTGGTGGCGGTCGCCGGGACCTACTACATCCAGGCCGCTTCCTTCGCCGCGCCGGCCGACCCCTGGCGACTCCTCCTCTCGCTGTCGCCGGCCGCCTTCGTCGTCGGCCTTCCCGCCGGCGCGCTTGTGACGAGCGTGATGCTCATCGACGACCTCCGCGATCGCGACTTCGACAGCGCCAAGGGGTGGCGCACCCCGACGGTGCGCTTCGGCGCGTCGTTCACCCGGGCGGAGATCGGAATCCTCGTGTGCTTCGCGTACCTCGCGCCGGTCCTCTTCTGGCTCGCACTGCCTTTCGACGCGTGGGTGCTCCTGCCGCTCGCCTCCGCGCCGCTCGCCCTGGCCACCGTGAAGGCGGTGCGGAGCGCCCGGCGGCGGGAGGAGCTCGTGCCGTTGACGCCGCGGATGGCCCGGCTCGCGGTGATCCACTCCGCGCTCCTCGGGCTCGGCCTCGGGCTCTCCCGCTGAGCCGAGGGCTCGCGGAGGCCTCTCCGGGCCGGTCCGACCCGTTGGCGCGGTGCCTTGGCAGGGCGGAAGCGGTATGGGTGACGGCGGGTGATCCGATCCGGCCCGGCCCGCGCGATGGACGGCGCGCTCGCGCTCGCGGCCGCCATGGGCATCGGCCGGTTCGCGTACACGGCGCTCCTCCCGCCGACGCAGCGCGCGCTGCAGGCGGGCGACGGGCTCGCGGGGCTGCTCGCGTCGCTCAACCTGGCGGGGTACCTCGCCGGCGTCCTCTGGGCGCGGCAGCTCGCCGCGTCGCCGCGGAGGGCCGGCGCGCTCCGGGCGGCCCTCGCGGCGACCGCCCTTTCCACGGCCGGCGGTGCGCTCACGACGTCCGCCCTCGCCTGGGCCGCGCTGCGCCTCGTCGCCGGGGTGGCGAGCGGGCTCGCCTTCGTCCTCGTCTCGGCGATCGCCATCGAGGTCGCGTCGCCGTCGGCGGGCCTCCTCTACGGCGGCGTCGGGCTCGGCGTGGCGCTCTCGGGGACGGCAGCGGCGATCTTGCCCGAGCGGCTCGGCTTCGGGGTGCCGTGGCTCGCGCTCGGCGCCGCCGCCGCGCTCCTCGCCGCACCCGCCTGGAGGCGGCTCGCCCCGATCCCGCCCCCGCACCTCCACGCATCGCCCTCGCCCCGCGACGACGCCGGGGTCCGCTTCGGGCGGCTCGCGGCCGCCTACTTCCTGGAGGGGCTCGGCTACATCGTGAGCGGCACGTTCGCGGTGGCGGCGGTGCGGCGAACGCCGGGGCTCGAGGCGCTCGCCGCCTGGACCTGGGTCTTGACCGGGGTCGCGGCGGCGCCCTCCGCCGTCCTCTGGGCGGCCGCCGGCCGCCGCATCGGCACGAAGGGCGCCCTCGCTCTCGCGTACTTCGCGCAGGCGGCGGGAATGGCGCTGCCCGCCGTGTCGCGTTCCCCGGCGGCCGCCCTCGTCGGGGCCGGGCTCTTCGGAGCCACCTTCGTCGGGATCGTCACGCTGGCCATGCTCGCGGGGCGCGCGCTCGCCCCCCGCTCGCCCGGCCGAATCGTCGGCACGCTCACCGCACTCTACGGGGTCGGCCAGGTGCTCGGTCCGCTCCTCGCCGGGGCGATCGCCGAGCGGCTCGGGGACCCGCGCCCCGCGGTGCTCGCGGCCGCCGTCGCGGTCGCCATGGGAGGCCTGCTCGTCGCGGGCGGATCGCCCGCCACCCCGCCTCCCGCACGGTGATCACTGGACGTGGATCTGACCCCGCATGCCCACCCCGCAGTGGACGTTGCAGTAGTACGGGTAGGTCCCGGCCTGCTGGAACGTGAAGGAGAAGCGGGATCCGGTGGAATTCTGGAAGAGCCCGTCCGGCTGTCCGCAGTTCGCGCCCGAGACGAGAGGATGGGTCGAGAAGTCGCCCTCCCACGTCACCGTGTCCCCGACGTGGACCGCGAGGACCCCGGGGCTGTAGGCGAGGCCGAGCCCGCCCCCGAACTGGATCACGTTTCCCCCTCCGCTTCCGCCCGAGCTGCCGCACCCCCAGGCGAAGAGCAGGGTGGCGAGGATTCCGCGGCGCGCGCGCATGGACCGGCTCCTTCCCCTCCGGTGCGTTGACTTTAGGGAGGCCCGCGGGCGCCCGCGAGCCAACATTCGTTTGCGGGGGAGGCGCCCCGGTCGGGAGCCGAAGCTCAGCGGAGGCGGTAGCTCTCGGGGATCTGGGCGGCCGATGCCACGGCAAGCCCCATGTCGCGCAGAAGGCCGTCGGCGAGCTCGTAGATCCAGCCGTGGACGGCGAGCGGCTGACCGCGGCGCCAGGCGTCCTGGACGATGGTCGTGTGGCAGACGTTCGCCACCTGCGCAGCCACGTTGAGCTCGCAGAGGCGCTTCTCCCGCGCGGCGAGGTCAGGCAGCGCCTCCAGCTCGCCGCGGTTCACCGTGTAGACGTCCCGGATGTGGCGAAGCCAGTTGTCGATGAGTCCGAGCGGCCGGGAGCTCAGGGCGGCCCTCACGCCGCCGCAGCCGTAGTGACCGCAGACGACGACGTCCTTCACCTGCAGCACCTCGATGCCGTACTGCAGGACGGAGAGGCAGTTCAGGTCGGTGTGCACGACGACGTTGCCGACGTTGCGATGCACGAAGATCTCGCCCGGCAGCCGCCCGATGACCTGATCCGGCGGCAGGCGGCTGTCGGAGCAGCCGATCCAGAGGAGGCCCGGCTTCTGGGCATCGACGAGGCGTTCGAAGAAGCGGGGGTCCCTGTCCCGCATCCTCTCCGCCCAGGCCCGGTTCGCGTCGAAGCACTCCTGCAGTGGCCGCATCGCGCACCTCGCACCCGCGCCGCAAGGGGGACCTCGGGCGGGCCAGCGCCGGAGCATACCCGAACGGATCCCCGCCCCGGCCGAACCCGATAGCGCAAGTAAAATTTCACTGACGCGAACCGACCCGGGCAATGTGTTCGCTGCTGAAAAGAGACCCCTTCCGGACCGGGTTCCCGCGGCCCCGTGCGCACGGACCCGGGTCACGTCGGCATGGCGGCACCGCGCGACCCCCCTTGCCGGTCCGAGCGATGGATCGAGCCGTTTCGAGCCACGGAAGGGGGCGACCGCTGGCGCGCCCGCTGCATCCTCCGCCGATTCCAACACGGTGGCCTCGCCCGTCACGGTCGGGACCACCCTCGCATCGTTCGGGAGCGACATGCGGAACGCACGCACACGCACCAAGATCCTGGGGGGCTTCGCGGCCGCGCTCTTCGTGGCCCTCGCCGTCGGAGCCGCCTCGTGGGTCGCCTCGCGCCGGATCGGTCGGCAGCTCGACCTCGTGTCCGACGCGCAGTTCCCGGTCCACCGGGCGCTCTCGAACGTGGAGGCGGGCTTCCGCGAGGCGCACCAGTTCCTCGGTCACCTCGCCCTGTCGCGCTTTACGCTCCCCATGTTCCAGTCGGAGGACTGCCGCGGTTGCCACCAGGGGACCATGGTGTTCGAGGACCAGGCCGAGCGGGAGATCGCGCGCGTCGAGAAGGGCGTCGCCGAGGTGGGGGCGCTGCCCCAGACGGACGCGACCCGGGACCTGTGGCCGCAGGTCCACAAGGACCTGTCGAGCTGGGTGGCGGAGGCGAGGGCCTTCCGCTCGTTGCTCGTGGACCGGGCGCGCGCCACCGATCCGAGGACGCTCGACGCCAAGGTGTGGGAGCGCTGGAAGGCGCTCCACAATTCCGCCGACGCCATCGCCGGGTCCATCGACAAGCTCGACGTCGCGGTCCGCAGCGAGGCGGACGCATCCCACGCCGAGGGGCAGGCCATCCAGAGGAACCAGGTCCTCCTCCAGCTCGCGGTGCTCGCGGTCGGCGCCGTCCTCATGACCCTCGTGGGGCTCGTCATCGGACGCTCCGTCGAGAAGGCGCTCGCGGCGCTCTCGGCGGAGACCTCCAAGCTCACGGCGGCGGCGGCGGAAGGAAGGCTCGCGGTCCGCGGAGACGAGGCCGTCGTTCCGGACGAGTTCCGCCCCATCGTGCGCGGCATGAACGCGACGCTCCAGGCCATGCAGGAGCCCGTCCAGGTCTCCTGCGAGTACGTGCAACAGCTCTCGCTGGGCGTCGTGCCGTCCCCGATCGACGCGAGGTACCAGGGCGAGTTCGAGCGGATGAAGGACGCCTGGAACGAGCTCATCGGCGTGCTCGGGCGGCGCGCCGCCGACGTGCAGATGCTCACCGACGCCGCGATGGCCGGGCGGCTCTCCGTGCGCGCCGACGCCTCTCAGTACAAGGGGAACAACGCGCGCCTCCTGGAGGGCGTGAACGGGCTGCTCGACCTCTTCGCGAAGCCGCTCGCCGCCGCCGCCGCGCACGTCGACCGCCTCTCCAAGGGGGACGTCCCGCCGCCCATCGAGGGGGCGTGGCCGGGCGAGCTCGACCAGCTTCGCCAGAACCTGAACCACTGCTCGGCCGCGGTCGGGGCGCTCGTCGCCGACGCGAGGCGCCTCGCGGACGCCGCCGTCGAGGGCAAGCTGTCCACCCGCGCCGACCCCGCGCGGCACCAGGGAGATTTCCGAAAGATCGTCGAGGGGGTGAACGGGACGCTCGACGCCGTCATCGGGCCGCTGAACGCCGCCGCAAGCTGCGTCGAGCGGATCGCCAAGGGCGAGATCCCCTCCCAGATCGCGGAGCCGTGGCGCGGCGACTTCCAGGCCCTGGCGCAGAACCTGAACACGTGCATCGAGGCCGTGAACGCGCTCGTCGGCGACGCACGCCTGCTCGTCGACGCGGCGGTGGAGGGCAAGCTCTCGACGCGCGCCGACGCCTCGCGCCACCGCGGCGACTTCCGGAAGATCATCGAGGGCGTGAACGAGACCCTCGACGCGGTCCTGAACCCCGTGAACGAGGCCGCGAAGGTCCTCGAGGCGCTCGCGCAGCGCGACCTCACGGCCCGCGTGCGAGGCGACTACAGCGGCGACCACGCCCGGATCAAGGAAGCCCTGAACCAGACGGCCGTCTCGCTGCACAAGGCGCTTTCCCAGGTGGCGACGGCCGCGTCCCAGGTGTCGGCGGCCGCCGGGCAGATCGCCGCCTCGAGCCAGTCCGTGGCCGACGGGGCCACGCAGCAGGCGTCTGCCCTCGAGGAGACGTCCGCGCAGCTCGAGTCGATGGCGGCGACGACCGGGCACGCATCCGACAGCGCCCAGCAGGCGAACGGGCTCGCGCACGGCGCCCGCACCGCGGCGAGCGAGGGCGCCGCCGCCATGGCGAGGATGTCGGGTGCCATGGGCCGCATCCGGTCGGCGGCCGAGGGGACCTCCGAGATCATCAAGGACATCAACGAGATCGCCTTCCAGACGAACCTGCTCGCCCTGAACGCGGCGGTCGAGGCCGCCCGCGCCGGCGAGGCGGGCCGCGGCTTCGCGGTGGTGGCGGAAGAGGTGCGGTCGCTCGCGCTGAGGGCCAAGGAGGCGGCCACCCGGACCGAGGCCCTCATCAACGAGTCGGTGCGGGAGGCGACCGAGGGCGAGGCGACGGCGAGGCAGATGAACGAGACGTTCGGCGGGATCGCGACCGCCATCAGCAAGGTCTCCGAGATCGTCGCGGAGATCACGGCCACCTCCCGCGAGCAGGCGACCGGAATCGATCAGCTGAACGCGGCCGTGGCCCAGATGGACAAGGTCACCCAGGCGAACGCGGCCAACTCCGAGGAGTCGTCCTCGGCCTCCTCGGAGCTCTCCAGCCAGGCCGAGGACCTCGCCGACATGGTGCGCGCCTTCCGCTTCGAGGGCGACCGCGACGGCGCGGCGGCGGCCTTCGCGGCGGTCGCGCCCCAAGCCGCATCTTCCGCGCGCCGGCCCAACTAGCGGCTCCCTCGCGCCTCAGGGCCCGAGTTCGATCGTCGTCACGCTGAGCGGCGGCAGGACGATCGTGAACGCGTTCGCGGAGACCGGGACGTCCGCGACACGCTGCGGGGTGGCGACGCCCGCCTGGACCGGAGACGAGGACGTGAGCTGCCACACGCGCGCCGTCCCGAAGGCCGGGGCGTTCGCGACCTGCACCTGCACGGTGCGCGACCGCAGGTCGAGCGCACTGCCGGCGAGGGTCGGCCGGTGCACGAGCACGATCACGACGCGGCTCGGGCTCGCCTGGTCCGCGCTCGCGAAGGCGGAGAGGTGCGCGACGTCGCTGCTCGCCGCCGACACCGAGGTGGCGCCGAAGGCGCTCCCCGCCCCGTCGTAGTCGCGGAACGAGAGCCAGGCCCCGTCCGCGAAGGAGGAGTCCGAGGTGAGGGGCCAGAACGAGGCCGCGTAGGCGCCCTCGCGGCCGAGGATGCCGAGCGTGTCCGCCTGGGCCACGGCCCCGGAGATGTGGCCCTCGCCGCCGTGGTTGTACTCGCTCAGCGAGAGGAGGGTGCCCGGGAAGTTCGCCGCGATCTTCGCGAGTATCCGGGGCACGAGCGCGATCGCCTGGCCATTCGTCGAGTACTGCGTGATCCAGCTCGACTCGACGTAGGTCGGGTCCCACAGGGAGCGCGGGGCCTGTACGCGCGCCGCCACGAGGCAGTCGCCCTCCCCGGAGGAGGTGACGCGCACGCCGCATCCCTGGGCCTCGCTGTAGAAGTGGAGGTCGAGGACGTCGAGCAGCCGGCGCCCCTGCGACGCCGAGGCCTGGCTCATCTGCGAGAGGTAGTAGGCGAGGAAGTCACCGTAGGTCGCTGCGTCGGTCGCGTTCTGGAGGTTCACGTAGCCGTTCCAGCCGTAGCTCACCGGCCCGAAGAGCAGAGCGCCGGGAACCGCGTCCTTCAGCGCCCCCGCGAACTGCAGCGACCGGCTCATGAAGGCGGCGTAGGTGAGCGCGGTCTGCTGGACCTCCGCGTGCGTGCTCGACCAGAGGTCGGGCTCGTTGTCGAGCATGAGGTGGAGCGGGAGCGTGGTCGTCGACCAGCGCTCGGCGAGGTACCAGGCGAACTCGTCCGCGTACACCGAGCCGTCGGTGGCATCGGGCGGGTCCGCGAACGCGGCCCCCTTCTTGGCGACGACGGGCAGGAAGTGCTGGCTGGGATCGGGAAACGGCTGGCTCAGGGGTCCGCTCGCGTCCTTCGAGACCCAGCCCTGGATGGGGATCGTGACGCAGAGCCCCAGCCCGTGCGCGAGCGCGTCCGTCAGGGAGGGGAGCGCGGCGTAGGCGGGACCGTCCGACGGCCGCCCCATGTACGTGTCGTTCTCGTACAGGTAGTCGCTCCCGGCGTTCGAGAAGTTCGTCTCCCAGTTGTAGGCGGTCCAGCGGTTTCCCCCGAGCCGGAGCCAGGTCGTGCCGGGAGGCGAGGTCGCCGCGCTGGCGGCGTTGTAGCCGTACACGAACGGGGAGATGAGGTGACGGCTCGCGTTCACGTCGACGGAGACCACGACGTCGGCGCTTGCCGTTCCCACTGTGACCGTGGCCTGGGCGGTGGTCGCCCCTGCCGCGTTCTGCGCCGTGAGCGTGTAGGTGGTGGTCGCGGCGGGGGAGACCGAAAGGGAGGTCCCCGAGACCGATCCGATCCCCTGGTCGATGGAGAGGGTCGTCGCGCCGGTGACGCTCCAGGAGAGCGTGCTCGACTGGCCGGCGGAGATCGAGGCGGGGCCCGCCTGGAAGGAGGCGATGACGGGCTTTGCGCCCCCCCCGCCCCCCGAGCCGCAGCCGGCGAGGGCGAGCGAAAGGACGATGGCGGTCGAACACGGGCGCGCGCGCATGATCGGTCCTCCGTCGCGAGGGCTAGCCCAGGGACGGTGTGTGTTTCAAGGCCACGGCGTGCGCTCCGGGGACGCCCGAGGGGAGTCCCCGCGGTGCAGCACACCCCTGGTGACCGTCCTGGCGGCCCATCGTGAAGGGCGGGTGCGCGAGACCACCAGTACCCCACGCGCTCGACATCGGGTCGAGGGGCTTCAGGCGATCCGAGGCCGGCGGGGGTCGACCGCCTCGGAGGGCACGGGCCGCGGGCTGGACGAGGAAGGGCTCGCGGGTCCCGTTCCTCGACGGATTCGGGAAGCCCGGAGATCGGAGGTGGCTGCCTCCGCCGGGCGCTCGCGCTCCCCGGTCCCCGAGCGCTCGGTGCGAGACGAGCAACTCGCCCGTGCCCTCGAGGCCCTCGCGCGGGGCGAGCCCCCGGCGGAGCTCGGCGCGCGCGAGGGTGACGACGCGCGCCCCCGCTTCGCCCCATGAACTGGCCGGCGCCGCGGCGCCCCTGCAGGGGAGGAGGCGAACGGAGGATGGTCTCTGACGAGATCGAGTCGTGGTGCGTTAGTCGAACCATCTCGTCCGCCAGGAGTTCCAGCGTCCAGCGTGCCCGCCCCGCAGGAGGCTTCGTGCAGGCGGTCGCCACGAGCAGCGCCTCCTCACTCACCGAGAGCTTGCGCTCCGCCCCGGGCCGCGGCTCCTCGCTCAGCGCCTCCTCCAACCCCTCTTCCACGAACCGGCGCTTGGTCCGGTAGACCGTCGAAGTCCCCACCGCCACGTTCAAGGCGATGGCCTCGTCGGTCGCTCCCGCATCGGCGGCGAGCAGGATCTGCGCCCGCTTCAGCTTGCGTACCCGCCCCTTGCCACCGCTCACCATCTCGCGCAGCCGCTCGCCCTCCTCCTGCGAAAGCGTTACCCGATAGCGTACATTCACGACAGCTCCTCCTTTGAGGAGTTGTCGATCACGCGGCCGATCCCGTGTCTACTTCTCCGCCACAGCCCAAGTTCACCGACAAGCAAGGCCAGTACCTGGCGTTCATCCACGCCTACGCGCTCGTCAACGGGAAGCCCCCAGCCCAGGCAGACATGGAGCGCTTCTTCGGCGTGACCCCTCCGACCGTTCATCGCATGGTCGTCGAGCTCGAGCAGCGCGGTCTTATCCGTCGCCTACCCCGGCAGCCCCGGAGCATCGAGGTCACACTCGACCCTAACGACCTCCCACGCCTACTCCCTCAACCGATCAAAACCTCTGTGGAGAGGTACTAGCCGCCGCCTTCGCCCTTCCCTTGCTCGCCTGCGCGACGACCGCGAGCTCCGTGCCGGTGGCGCTCACCCCCGCGCCTCCCGGCGAGCCCGCGCTCGACTTCCAGGCGAAGGGGGAGGTCGTCTGGGCGGACCTCAGCCAGTCGGTGACGCCGCGGCGCGCATCGTTCGACGGCTGGCGCGTCACCGGGCCGGAGGTGAGCCTCATCCGGGCACCGGACGGGCTCTGGCAGGGGACTTTCCAGCGCCGGGCGGTGGCCTTCGAGGTACGCCCGGGCGCGCTCGCGGCGCCGGGCGTGAGCGTCTCGGTGCGTCGTCAGCCGGACGGGAGCGTTCAGGTGAGCGGTCAGGTCTGGGACTCGCCCGTGGAACTGCAGGTCGCGAAAAGCTCCATCAACGGCAGCGCGGGCGCGAACCAGGTCGCGCTCACGCTCACCGCAGCCGGCATGTACACGAACGGGGCGGCGGGGTCGCTCACCCTCTCCGGCGAGGCGGCCCGCCTGGAGGAGCCGGTCATGCCGCAGCTCTTCCTCGCGCTCCTCGCGGTCCTCGTGCAGTGATCTGCGGGCCGCGGACGAGGAGACCCGACCCGCCAGGGACACCCGGCAAGGCATGATTTCCCACGCGTGCCGCGGCACCCGGAGTATGCTCACCGCCTTTCAGGGCGCGTCCAAAAGGACCCGCCTGGATCCAGACAGCCACGGAGAGACCGACCATGAGGACCGCCGCGCTAGCCATCGCAGCCGCTCTCTGCTTCAGGGCGGGCGTTTCGCAGGCTGCTGAGCCGGTCTCCGCGCCGGCCACCACCTCCGCCGGGGCGCCGGCGCCGTGCGCCCCGGAGGAGAAGAGCCACCGGGAACTCGGGGGGCACTTCTTCATGCCCTCGCACCTCACCACCGAGCCGTTCTCGTACACGTCGTTCGGGACCTTCTTCGGCCTGGGCGCCGGGCAGGCGCTTGGCCCGACGGTCGACTGGAGCACGAGTCCCCCCACGGTCGGCCCGTCGAAGTGGTACGCCTACAACAGCCTCGCGCAGCAGTTCCAGCTCGACGTGCGGATCATCGAGTACCTGTCGCTGGGCCTGGCTGCCTCCGGCTACGTCTACACGGGAAGCGGGGCGGACGCGATCATCGCCGTCGGAAGCGGGGTCAACCTGTCGGGGACCTTCGCCGTGAAGGGCAGCCTGCCCATCGGGGACCGGGTGCGCCTGTCGCTCGCGCTCTCGGCGCAGTACGGACCGGTCTTCAACGTGCTTCTCGCGCAGGGGATCCGGGACATCATCACCAATTGCGAGAAGGGGAACTGCCCGGTCAACCTGGGGTCCTTTCTCCAGCAGAACGACACCGTCACCTGGGGCGCCACCCTCACCGGAGCCTGGGCGCCGTGGGCATTTCTCGGCGTGAACCTGAACCTCTCCTACCTGAACCCCCGCAAGACGGGCACCGCCAGCGTCTCCGAGAACGGACTCTACTTCGCGGGCACGTTGGACTTCGATGCGAAGCCGCTCGTCCGCTGGCTCCCGGTAGGCGTGAACTTCGGCTACGCCCTCACCAGCCCGATCGGCGGTAACGGAACGGCCACCACCCAGGACTGGGAGTTCGGCTTCTACTACACGGGCCGCAAGGACATGTCGGTCGGCCTCGAGCTGGACTGGAAGAGCGGAAGGCTGAACAGCGAACAGATCCAGAACTCGACGACCGCCTGGATCAACTTCAAGTACTACTGGTAGGCGACCGCGCCTCGCGGCGGCCCGGGCAGTCCGAACGGGGCTACGAGCCCTGGCGTCCCGCGCGAACGGGCCGGCTGCCCTCGCCCCCCGTTCGGGCGGAGAGGGGCGCCCGGACATGGGTCGGGACCCCATCCCCGTCCTTCGAGGGGCGCCCCGGACCCGACAAGGGGGCAGCGCGCGGCTCGGCGCGAGCCCATCTTCGGGGCGTGCAACCCGCAATCTCGCCCCGGAGGGCGGCTGCGAGATGCACGCCCCGCCCGGATCAGCCTGCCTGAAAGCGCGGATCTTCCGGGGATCTGGACCGGGACGGGCCGCTTGGCCCGGTGTGTGCTCTGGCACGTCTCCGGAGGTCGCCATGGCCGAGGTGCTGTACCTCATCGCAACCGTCGCCTTCTTCGCCCTCGCCGTCGCGTACGCGAAGGGCTGCGACAAGCTCTAGCCCGGGACTGCTCCATGCCAAGCCCGATCGTCGACGTCCTCGTCACCGTCGCAGGCCTGTTCTTCCTTCAGCTCCTGCTCCGACCCCGGACCTGACCGAGAGAGGCGCACCGTGAACTTCGAATACGCCGTCGGCATCGCGCTGAGCGTGCTCCTCAGCGCCTACCTCGTCTACGCGCTGCTTCGTCCCGAGCGCTTCTAGGAACCGTCATGACGCTCAACGGCTGGCTCGAGATCGGCCTGTTCGCCATCGCCATCCTCCTCGTCACGAAGCCCGTGGGCCTCTACCTCCACCGGGTCTACGAGGGGGACCGGCAGCCCCTCCCGCGCATCCTGGGGCCGGTGGAGCGGCTCCTCTACCGCCTCTCCGGCGTGGACCCGTCGAAGGAGCAGGACTGGAAGGGCTACGCAATCGCGCTGCTCGTCTTCAGCCTCTTCGGCGTGCTCGGGACCTACCTCATCCTCCGGCTCCAGGCGGTCCTGCCGCTCAACCCCAACAAGATGGCGGCCGTGGCCCCGGACCTGGCGCTCAACACCGCGGCGAGCTTCACCACCAACACGAACTGGCAGTCCTACTCGGGCGAGTCGACCATGAGCTACCTCGCCCAGATGGCCGGGCTCGCCTGGCACAACTTCACCTCCGCCGCGGTCGGGGTGGGAGTCGCGCTGGCGCTCGCGCGCGGTCTCACCCGTCGCCCCGGTCCCGGCGGCCCGAGGACCATCGGCAACTTCTGGGTCGACCTCGTCCGCGGCATCCTCTACGTGTTCCTGCCGGTCTCCTTCGTCGCCGCCCTGTTCTTCGTCTCGCAGGGCGTCGTGCAGACCCTCGCCCCGAACCTCGAGGTCCAGGGGCTCGAGGGGGTGAAGCAGGTGATCACGCTCGGGCCGGTGGCCTCCCAGGAGGCCATCAAGATGTTCGGGACGAACGGCGGCGGCTTCTTCAACGCGAACAGCGCGCACCCCTTCGAGAACCCCACGCCGTTCTCTGACTTCGTCCAGCTGGTCCTCATCTTCGCCGTCCCCGCGGGTCTCACCTACACGTTCGGGAAGATGGCCAGGGACACCCGTCAAGGATGGGCGCTCTTCGCCTCGATGGCGTTCTTGTTCCTCGCCGGCGTGGTGGTCGCGTACGCGGCCGAGTCGAGGCCCAACCCGGCGCTCGCCGGGCTGGCCGTGGACTCCGCCCCCGGGAACACCGAGGGCAAGGAGGTCCGGTTCGGAATCGCTGAGTCGGCGCTCTTCGCCACCGTGACCACGGACGCGTCCTGCGGCGCGGTGAACTCGATGCACGACAGCTTCACGCCTCTCGGCGGGCTCGTGCCGCTCGTCAACATGCAGCTCGGCGAGGTGATCTTCGGCGGGGTCGGCGCGGGTCTCTACGGGATGCTGGTGATGGCCGTCCTCACCGTCTTCATCGCCGGGCTCATGGTGGGGCGCACGCCCGAGTACCTGGGGAAGAAGATCGAGGGGAAGGAGATGAAGCTCGCGGTCCTCTACATCCTCGTCTTCCCTCTCGTGGTGCTCACGCTCGCCGGCTGGTCCTCGGTCGTGCCCTACGGGACCTCGTCGCTCAACAACTCGGGCCCCCACGGGCTCTCCGAGCTCCTCTACGCCTTCACGAGCGGGGCCGCGAACAACGGCTCGGCCTTCGCCGGCCTGAACGCGAACACGAAGTTCTGGAACCTCGCGCTCGCCGCCGACATGCTCGTCGGCCGCTTCCTCATGATCATCCCCGCGCTCGGCATCGCCGGCGCCATGCTCAACAAGAAGTCGGTCGCCGCCGGTCCCGGCACCTTCCCCACCGACGGGCCCACCTTCGTCGCGCTGCTCGTCTCGGTGGTGGCGATCGTGGGCGCCCTCACCTTCTTCCCGGCGCTCTCGCTCGGGCCGGTGCTCGAGCACTTCGCCGCCCTCCACGGAAAGCTCTTCTAGCCATGGCCCCGACGACCCGGCAGTCCGCCCTCCTCGACGTCCAGATCCTCCGCACCGCGGCGGTGGAGAGCTTCAAGAAGCTCGACCCCAGGGCGGTGGCGAAGAACCCGGTGATGTTCGTCGTGGAGGTGGGGAGCCTCCTCACGACGGTGCTCTGGGTGCGCGACCGGATCTTCCACCCGGCCGGCGCCGCCCCGGGCTGGTTCACGCTCGCCGTGAGCCTCTGGCTGTGGTTCACCGTCGTCTTCGCGAACTTCGCCGAGGCGGTCGCCGAGGGGCGCGGCAAGGCGCAGGCCGACTCGCTGCGGAAGATGCGCCGCGACGTCACCGCGCGGAAGCTCGTGAACGGAAGGGAGGAGCAGGTGCCCGCCGCCTCGCTCCGCAAGGGCGACGTGGTGGTGGTCGAGGCCGGGCAGATGATCCCCGGGGACGGCGAGATCGTGGAGGGGGTCGCCTCGGTGAACGAGTCGGCGATCACCGGCGAGTCGGCCCCGGTCATCCGCGAGGCGGGCGGGGACCGGAGCGCAGTGACCGGCGGCACGACCGTGCTCTCCGACCGCATCGTGGTCCGCATCACCGTGAACCCCGGCGAGTCCTTCCTCGACCGCATGATCGGGCTCGTCGAGGGCGCGACGCGGCAGAAGACGCCGAACGAGATCGCGCTCCACATCCTGCTCGTGGGGTTGACGCTCGTGTTCCTGTTCGCCTGCGCGACCCTCGTGCCGCTCGCCGCCTACTCGGGCATCAGCCTCTCGGTGACCGCCATCGTGGCGCTGCTCGTCTGCCTCATCCCCACGACCATCGGCGGCCTCCTCTCCGCCATCGGCATCGCCGGCATGGACCGGCTGCTGCGCAAGAACGTGCTCGCCATGAGCGGGCGGGCGGTCGAGGCCGCCGGCGACGTCGACGTGCTCTTGCTCGACAAGACGGGGACCATCACGCTCGGGAACCGGATGGCGACGGACCTCATCCCCTCCGCGGGCGTCCGCGTCGAGGACCTCGCCGACGCCGCCCAGCTCGCGAGCCTCGCCGACGAGACGCCGGAGGGGCGTTCCATCGTGGTGCTCGCCAAGGAGCGCTTCAACCTGCGCGGCCGCGAGCTCGGCGCCGACGCGAGGTTCGTCGCCTTCACGGCCCAGACGCGCATGAGCGGGTGCGACGTCGGGCCGAGGGTGATCCGCAAGGGCGCGGTCGACGCCGTGGCGCGCCACGTCGAGGCGCTCGGGGGAAGGATGCCGCCGGAACTCGCGGCCACCGCCGCCCGCATCGGCGACGCCGGGGGGACCCCGCTCGCGGTCTCGGACGGCGCCCACGTCCTCGGCATCGTCGAGCTGAAGGACGTCGTGAAGGGCGGGATCAAGGAACGCTTCGAGCGCTTCCGGGCCATGGGGATCCGCACGGTCATGATCACCGGCGACAACCCCCGGACGGCCGCCGCCATCGCCCGCGAGGCCGGGGTGGACGACTTCCTCGCCGAGGCCACCCCCGAGGCCAAGATGCGCCTCATCCAGGAGCAACAGGCGCTCGGCAAGCTCGTCGCCATGACCGGCGACGGCACGAACGACGCGCCGGCGCTCGCGCAGGCCGACGTGGGCGTGGCCATGAACACCGGCACCCAGGCCGCCAAGGAGGCCGGGAACATGGTCGACCTCGACTCCAACCCGACGAAGCTCCTCGAGGTCGTCGAGGTGGGCAAGCAGCTCCTCATGACCCGGGGCACGCTCACCACATTCTCCATCGCGAACGACGTCGCGAAGTACTTCGCCATCCTGCCGGCGATGTTCGTGGCCGCGTACCCGGAGATGGCGCCGCTCGACGTCATGCGGCTCGCCTCGCCGTACAGCGCCATCCTCTCGGCCGTGATCTTCAACGCCGTCATCATCGTGCTCCTCATCCCGCTCGCCCTGCGCGGCGTTCGCTACCGCCCCATCGGGGCCGCCGCCGTCCTGCGGCGCTCGCTCCTCATCTACGGCCTCGGCGGGGTGGTCGCCCCCTTCGTGGGGATCAAGCTCATCGACATGGCGCTCGCCGCCGCCCACATCACCTGAGAGGAGGACCGTCCCGTGCGCGAACACCTTCTGCCAGCGCTCCGTGCCACCGTCGTGACGCTCGTTCTGACCGGCGTCCTCTACCCGCTCGCCGTGACCGGCGTGGCGCAGGTCCTCTTCCCCCGCCGCGCCTCGGGCAGCCTCGTCTCCACGGAGGGAGGGCGCGTGGTGGGCTCGGAGCTCATCGCCCAGGGGTTCTCGGGCCCGGGCTACTTCCAGCCGCGGCCGTCGGCCGCCGGTGACAAGGGCTACGACCCCATGTCCTCGGGCGGCTCGAACCTGGGACCCACCTCGAAGAAGCTCCACGACGGGGTGGCCCAGGCGGTGGACAAGCTCCGCGCCGACAACCCCGGCGCTCCGGGCCCGGTCCCCGTCGAGCTCGCGACCGCCTCCGGGAGCGGCCTCGACCCCCACCTCTCGCCGCAGGCCGCCCTGTGGCAGGTGGCGCGGGTGGCCCGGGCGCGCGGCGTCGCCGAGTCGCGGGTTCGCGCCGCGGTGCAGGACGCCGTCGAGGGCCGGGACGCGGGGATCTTCGGCGAGCCGCGCGTGAACGTGCTCCTCCTCAACCTGCAGCTCGATCGCCAGTTCGGCGCCCCGGGGACGCCTGGATCGGGGTATCACTAGCCTCGTGGCGGCCGGACGCCAGCGACCGGAGGACTTCCTCGAGCTGGTGGAGAGGAGCCGGCGCGGCCGGCTGAAGCTCTACATCGGCTTCGCCGCGGGCGTCGGCAAGACGTGGCGGATGCTCGAGGAGGCGCACGCGCTCGCACGCCGAGGCATCGACGTGGTGGGTGCGCTCATCGAGACCCATGGCCGTGCCGAGACGGAGGCGCTCGTCCGGGACCTGGAGACGGTCCCACGCCGGCGCATCGAGTACCGGGGGGTGGTGGTCGAGGAGATGGACCTCGACGCGGTGCTCGTTCGCCACCCGACCGTCGCCATCGTCGACGAGATCCCGCACACGAACGTCCCGGGATCGAAGAACAAGAAGCGATACCAGGACGTCCTCGACCTGCTCGGGGCGGGCATCAACGTCATCGGCGCGCTGAACATCCAGCACCTCGAGAGCCTGAACGACCTCGTCCAGCGCAACACCGGCGTCCAGGTCCGGGAGACCGTGCCCGACTCCTTCCTCGAGCAGGCGGACCAGGTCGTGAACCTCGACCTCGCCGTGGAGGACCTCCTCGACCGGCTGCGCGCGGGCAAGATCTACCCCTCCGAGCGGATCCCCTGGGCGCTCGAGCACTTCTTCCGAGAGGGGAACCTCGCCACGCTGCGGGAGCTGTCCCTCCGGGAGGTGGCGCAGAGCCTGGAGCGCAGCCAGGCGCGCCAGCCCTCCGCCGCTCCGGGAGGCCCGGCTCCGGGGCGGATCATGGTCTGCCTGTCCTCCAGCCCTCCGCACGCTGCGACGCTGCTCCGGCGCGGGTCTCGCATGGCGGGCCGGCTCAACACCGACTGGTACGTCGTCTACGTGGAGACGCCGCGCGAGGCGCCCGACCGGATCGACTCCGAGGCACAGCGGCGGCTCCACGCCAACATGGAGAAGGCGCGCGAGCTCGGCGGCGAGTTCGTCCGGCTGCGCGCCGTCGATCCCGCGGAGGCGCTCCTCGACTTCGCGCGGACCCACCGGGTGAGCGACCTCATCGTCGGCCGGACGACCGAGGCCTGGTGGCGCAAGCTGCTCCGCCTCTCGGTCGTCGACCGCCTCGTCGAGGGCAGCGCCGGGCTCGACCTGCACATCGTCTCCTTCGAGGAGGAGGGCCACCCGTGAGCCTGCGAGGCCGGCTGTTGCTCGCGCAGGCGCCGCTCGCGGCGGCGCTGGTCCTCGTGGGAGCGGCGTCGCTGCGCACGGTCACGTGGCTGGGCGAGAGCTCGGAGAACATCCTCAAGGACAACTACCGCAGCGTGCTCGCTGCCCAGCGCATGAACACCGCGCTCGACGTGCTCGACGCCGACGCCCTCGGGCGCGCCATGGGACGGGTCATGCCCGCCCTCGACGCGCCGGCGCGCCAGCGGTTCGAGTCGGAGCTCCGCGTCCAGGAGGGGAACATCACCGAGCCCGGCGAGGCGGAGGCGACGAAGGCGCTGCGGACGGCCTGGGAGTCGTACCAGCAGGCTCTCGCCGCCGCGGCCCAGGCCCGCGAGCCGGTGGCCGCCTACCTCGACTCCGTGCACCGGGCCTCCATGGCGGTCCGCCAGGGGACCGACGAGGTCCTGTCCATCAACCAGGACGCCATGGTGAGGAAGAGCAACCTCGCGCGTCGCACCTCGCAGCGGCTGCTCTACCTCATGCTCGCCGCGACCGGGGCCGCGCTGGCGCTCGGCCTCGTCGCGTCGTTCACGTTGACGGCGCGGATGGTGCGCCCGCTCTCGGCCCTCACCCAGGCGGTGCGGCGCTTCGGGGAGGGGGACGTCGAGGCGCGCGTCCGGCCCAAGGGCGTCGACGAGATCGCGCTGCTCGGCCGGGAGTTCGACACGATGGCCGACCGGCTGGAGGAGTATCGCAAGAGCTCGCTCGGTGACCTGCTCCAGGCGCAGCAGGCCTCGCAGGCGGCCATCGACAGCCTCCCCGACCCCGTCCTCATCTTGGACACCGAGGGGGTGCTGCTCAACCTGAACCAGGCCGCGGAAGCGCTGCTCCGGCTCTCGCCGGGGAACGGCGCGGGGAAGCCCGTCCACTCGCTCGAGCCGGCGCTCCGGGAGAGGCTCGAGGCGGTCCAGGCCCACGTGCTCGGCGGGAAGGGGGCGGTGGTCCCGCGCGGCTTCGAGGAGGCGGTGCGGGTGGAGCTCCCGGACGGGCCCCGCCGCCTGTTGCCGCGGGCGACCGCCCTGTACTCGGCGGAGGGCACGGTGAGCGGTGTCACCATCGTGCTGCAGGACGTCACCCGGCTCGTGCGCTTCGACGAGCTCAAGAACGACCTCGTCGCCACCGTCGCCCACGAGTTCCGCACCCCGCTCACCTCGCTCCGGATGGCCATCCACCTCCTCGCGGAGGAGGCGGCCGGGCCGCTCGTCGAGCGGCAGGCCGACCTCGTCCAGGCGGCCCGCCAGGACTGCGAGCGGCTGCAGGCCATCGTCGACGACATCCTCGACCTCTCCCGCATCCAGGCCGGGCGCATCGAGCTCCACGCGAAGCCGATCGACGCGAGATGGCTCCTGGCCCAGGCGGCGGCCGGGGTCGAGTCCTCCGCGCGCGCGGCCGACGTGAAGCTCGCGGTCGAGGCCCCGGACGACGCCCTGCCGGTGCTCGCGGACGCGGAGCGGGTCGACGTCGTGCTCACGAACATGCTCGGGAACGCGGTCCGCCACACCCCGGCGGGCGGGCGCATCGTCGCGCGCGCCCGGGCCACGGGGCCGGCCGTGCGCTTCGAGGTCGAGGACACGGGCGCCGGAATCCCCAGGCAGTACCAGGACCGCATCTTCGAGCGGTTCTTCCAGGTCCCGGGCGGCAAGCGCGGCGGCGTCGGCCTGGGCCTCTACATCTCGCGCGAGATCGTCCGCGCGCACGGCGGCGAGATGGGTGTGGTGAGCGAGGAGGGACGGGGCAGCACCTTCTGGTTCACGCTCCCGTCGGCGGGCGATGCGCCGGCCGCCCGGCGCTAGCGTCCGTACTTCTTCCGCTTGCGCCAGAGCGTCGAGGCGTCGAGCCCGAGGATCCGCGCCGCCTCCTCCTGCGTCGCCGTCCGGGCCAGCACGCGGAGGATGTGCTCGCGCTCCACCTCGTCGACCGTGAAGTCGCCGCCGAGGGCGGGGACGCCGGCGACGTGGCCGGCCATCCGCTCCGGGAAGCTCTCCGGCTCGAGGACCTGCCCCGGCGACAGGATCACGGCGCGCTCGATGGCGTTGCGGAGCTCGCGCACGTTGCCGGGCCAGGGCCAGGCGACGAGCAGGCGGGTGGCGGCCTCCGACAGCTCCGGCGGCGGGCGGCGCGCCTGTCGCGCGAAGAACGCCACGAAGCTCCTGGCGAGCGGCAGGATGTCCTCCGGTCGCTCGCGAAGCGCGGGCACCGTGACCTCGACGACGTTCAGGCGATAGAGCAGGTCCTCCCGGAACCGCCCCTCCTTCACCGCCACCTCCAGGTCCCGGTTCGTCGCCGCGACGATGCGCACGTCGGCGCTCCGGGTGCGGTTCTCGCCGACGCGCTCGAAGTGCTTCTCCTGGAGAAAGCGGAGCAGCTTGGCCTGGAGCCCGGGCGAGATCTCCCCGACCTCGTCCAGGAAGACGGTGCCGCCCTCGGCCGCCTCCACCCTTCCCTCCTGATCGCGGACCGCGCCGGTGAACGCGCCCCGGGCGTGGCCGAAGAGCTCGCTCGCGAGCAGGTCCTCCGAGAGCGTAGGGCAGTTCACGACCACGAAGGGCTTGTCGCGCCGTGGGCTTCCCGAGTGGAGCGCGCGGGCGAGGACCCCCTTCCCCGTGCCGTTCTCGCCGCGCAGGAGGACGGCGACGTCGTGGCTGGCGGCCCGCGAGAGCGTCTCGAGCACGCCCCGCATGCGGGGGGAACGCGACTCGAGGTCCACCTCCGGGGCGGCGTCGGCGAGCCGGCTCTCGAGGTCCTCGAGGCGAAGAGTGGCGGCCCGGCGTTCGCGCGCCGCGTCCACCTGGTGGCGGATCTGCGCCGGCGTGAAGGGCTTCGGCAGGTAGTCCTTCGCGCCCCGCTTGATGGCCTCCACCGCCGTGTCGAACGTCGCGTACGCCGTGACCACGATCACGTCGAGTCCCGGGCGCTCGGCGAGGAGCTTCGGCACGAGGTCGAGACCGCTCTCGGACCCGAGCCGGAGGTCGCAGAAGGCGAGGTCGTGGGGCGCGAGCCGAAGGGCCTCGAGCGCGGCGGCCCCGGTCGCCGCCTTCTGCACGCGGCAGCCCGCGCCCTCGAGGCACATCGAGAGCGTCTCCCGGATGTTCGGCTCGTCGTCGATCACGAGCACCCGCATCGGCGGGGTGGTGGCGTTCGACATGGGTCGGTCGGCCCTCTCCCGAATCAGTACCGCGGGTCGGCTGCGCGCGCCAGCGCGGCCGGAGTGCGCGGGCGCCGCGCAACCGGCTGCCAAGATCGCGGCAGCCGCCGTTGCAACTTGCACGGCGGCGAGAGGCACCTCTTGCAGTTCGCATGGCAGAGCCCCGGGCGCCGCTCGGGGGCTCGTCCGCCCAGGCGGGGGCTCGACCGCGGCGCCCCGGGGCACGGGCGGTGCAGTCCGCGCGGGCCTGCCGTTCTTCGCACGGGGGCATGATGGCCGGGGACAACCTGAAGCACCTGCTGTTCGGCAAGCCGCGCGACATCAACGACCCGAAGACCTACCACCACATCTCGCTCGTCGCGTTCCTCGCCTGGGTCGGGCTGGGGGCGGACGGGCTCTCGTCGTCGGCCTACGGACCCGACGAGTCCTTCCGGGCTCTCGGGCAGCACCACTGGATGGCGGTCGGCCTCGCGCTCGCGACGGCCTTCACGGTCTTCATCATCTCCTACGCCTACTCCCGCATCATCGAGCACTTCCCGTTCGGCGGTGGCGGGTACGTGGTGGCGACGAAGCTCCTCGGCCCGCGTTTCGGCGTCGTCTCCGGATCGGCCCTTCTCGTCGATTACGTGCTCACCATCTCGACCTCCATCGCGGCGAGCGCCGACGCCACGTTCAGCTTCCTCCCGCCGTCCTGGCAGCCGTGGAAGCTCCTCGTCGAATTCGTCGCCATCGGCCTCCTCACGGTGCTGAACCTCCGGGGCGTGAAGGAGTCCGTCTCGGTCCTCGCTCCGGTGTTCGTGCTCTTCCTCGTCACCCACGCGATCCTCATCTTCGGGGTCCTCCTGTGGCGCTCGGGCGAGTTCCCCGCCGTGGCCGCCGAGATCAAGGGCGGCTACCGCGGGACCCTCTCGGCGCTCGGCTGGGGCGGGCTGGCCGCCCTCTTCCTGCGGGCCTACTCGATGGGGGCCGGGACCTACACGGGCATCGAGGCCGTCTCGAACGGGCTCCAGATCATGCGAGAGCCGAAGGTCCAGACCGCGAAGAAGACCATGCTCTACATGGCGACGTCCCTCGCCGTGACCGCCGGAGGCATCACCCTCGGTTACCTGCTGGTCCACGCGGCCCCGGTGGAGGGCAAGACGATGAACGCCGTCCTCGTCGAGAACTTCACGGCGGGCTGGGGGCGCTTCGGCCAGTGGTTCGTCTGGCTCACCCTCGGCGCCGAGACGGCGCTCCTCTTCGTCGCCGCCCAGGCCGGGTTCATCGACGGGCCGCGGGTCATGTCGAACATGGCGAACGACTCGTGGCTGCCCCATCGCTTCGCGCAGCTCTCCAACCGGCTGTCGATGCAGCACGGCATCCTGCTCATCTCCGTGGCGTCCTTCGGGACGCTCCTCTACACGCGCGGCGACACGAGCACGCTCGTGCTCATGTACTCCATCAACGTGTTCCTCACCTTCTCGCTCTCCGAGTCGGGAATGGTGCGCTACTGGTTCCGCGAGCGGCAGAAGTACCCCGACTGGTACAGGCACATCGTCATCCACATCATCGGCCTCGTCCTCTGCCTCTCGATCCTCGTCGTGGCGGTCGTCGAGAAGTTCAGCGAGGGAGGCTGGATCACGCTCGTCACCACCGCCCTCCTCATCGGGCTCGCCTTCCTCGTGCGCGGCCACTACGTGGGCGTTCGCCGCAGCCTGCGCCGTCTCGATCAGATCATGACGGGCCTGCCGGCCGCGCCCGCGGCGGAAGAGAAGCCGGTCGACCCGAGGCAGCCGACCGCGGCGCTGCTCGTCGGGAGCTACGGCGGGCTCGGCATCCACCAGATCCTGACGCTCCAGCGGATCTACCCGGGCCACTACAAGAACCTGCTGTTCCTCTCGGTCGGCGTGATCGACTCGGCCACGATGAAGGGCGTCGAGGAGGTCGACGAGATCCGCCGCCGGACCGAGGAGGGCCTCAAGCGCTACGTGGACCTCGCCCGCCGGCTCGGCTTCGCGGCCGACTACCGGATGGCCATCGGCACCGAGGCCGTGGCGGACGGCGAGGCCCTTTGCATCGCGGTGGCGAAGGAGTTCCCGCGCGCCGTCTTCTACGCGGGGAAGCTCGTGTTCGAGAAGGAGCGCTGGTACCAGCGCCTCCTCCACAACGAGACCGCCTTCGCGCTCCAGCGGCGCCTCCAGTTCGCGGGCCTGAACGCGATGGTGCTCCCGGTCCGCGTGCGCGCCTCCGAGGACGAGCCGGCCGCGGCCTGATCGGAGAGGATCGTCAGGGCGGCCCGTCGGCGCCGCGGCCGAGCGCGTCCGCGCCCCGAACCACGCGGCGCCAGGCGTGGAGCTCGAGGGCGAACACCACGGGGATCCAGACGACGAGCGCCGCCGTCGCCCCGAAGGCGAGCTCACGCGCCCACGTCGGCACCGACGCCGGCCACGCCACCCCGACCGCGGCGAGCGCCACCGGGATCGGCAGGGCGAGCGTGAGGCGCGAACGCTCGCGGCGGAGCGCCTGGTAACGCTCATGGGAGGCGAGGAGGCCCCGCACCTCGGCCGGCTCCCCCCCGGGGGGGACGCGGAAGCGGAGGAGGCCGCTCGGCACGCGCTCTTCGGGTCCGTCCACGGCATGGGCCTTCGCAGCATCCATGCCAGGGCCGCCGGCCCGGGGACGTCCGGAAAGGCGAAGCCGGCTGCGGGCTTGTGGCGGGGCCGGGAGAGGGCTCCGCGCGGGCGCCCCTGCAACGTGCAACCGCGAGTGGGGTCGCGAGATTGCACGACGAGAGGCGGTGCCAGGGCGCGGGGCGCTCCTCCGGACTTCCACCTGGGACGGGCAGGGTGGTAGTGTCCGCGGCCTTCATTCCGGGAAGGACCGTCCGGGGGGCGCGCACATGGGAAAGGACCCTTCAGGAGCGAACGGCGGGCCGCAGCAGGGACCCCCGTCTCCGGAGGAGCGCCCCCGCCTCGGGGAGCGGCTGCGACGAGCCCTCGTCGGCGCGCCGCGAGACATCGAGGACCCCCACACCTACCACGCCATCTCCCTCGTCGCCTTCCTCGCGTGGGTGGGCCTCGGGGCCGACGGTCTCTCGTCGTCGTCCTACGGTCCCGACGAGGCCTACCGGGCGCTCGGTACCCACACGCACCTGGCCGTCGGCCTCGCGCTCGCGACCGCGCTCACGGTCATCATCATCGCCACGGCGTACTCCCGGATCATCGAACGGTTCCCGTTCGGCGGCGGCGGATACGTGGTGGCGTCGCACCTCCTCGGGCCGCGCTGGGGTGTCGTCTCCGGGTCCGCGCTGCTCGTCGACTACGTGCTCACCATCTCGGTCTCCATCGCCTCGGGCGCGGACGCGATCTTCAGCTTCCTCCCTGCCTCCACCTACCCGTGGAAGCTGCCCATCGAGGCGATGGCCATCGTGCTCCTCGTGGTTCTGAACCTCCGCGGCGTCCGGGAGTCGGTGACGATCCTCACGCCCGTCTTCGGGCTGTTCCTCGTCACGCACGCGGTGCTCATCTTCGGGGGCGTCGGCTCGCACCTCCCGCAGGTCCCCTCGGTCGCCCGCGAGGTCGGGACGGGATTCCGCGAGGGTCTCGCCCAGGTCGGGGCACTCGGCCTCTTCGCCATCTTCCTCAAGGCCTACTCCATGGGAGGAGGCACCTACACCGGGATCGAGGCGGTCTCGAACGGCATCCAGATCATGCGCGAGCCCAAGGTCCAGACGGCGAAGCGCACGATGGTCCTCATGGCGGTCTCCCTCTCCGTGACCGCCGGCGGCATCCTCCTCTGCTACCTCCTCTTCCGCGCCGTGCCGGAGGAGGGGAAGACGATGAACGCGGTCCTGCTGGAGAACTTCGCCGGGCACTTCCGCCCCTGGGGCCTCCCCATCGGCTCGACGTTCGTCATCGTCACGCTGATCTCCGAGGCCGCGCTCCTCTTCGTCGCCGCCCAGGCCGGCTTCATCGACGGCCCCCGCGTGATGGCCAACATGGCCACCGACTCGTGGTGGCCCCACCGGTTCGCCCAGCTCTCGGCGCGGCTGACCATCAAGGACGGCGTGCTGCTCATGGGCGGGGCGTCGCTCGTCACGCTCTTCTACACGCGGGGGAACATCACGGCGCTCGTGACGATGTACTCCATCAACGTCTTCGTGACCTTCTCGCTCTCCCAGGCCTCGATGGTCCGCCTGTGGATCAGCAAGAAGGAGCCGGGGCGTCGGCGCGGACTCGTCGTGCACGGGGTCGCCCTCGCCCTGTGCCTCGCCATCCTCGGTGGCACCATCTACGAGAAGGGCGAGGAGGGAGGCTGGGTGACGATCGCCGTCACCGCGCTCGTGGTCGGGCTGTGCTTCGTCATCCACCGCCACTACGAGGGCGTCCAGGAGAACCTCCGGCGCCTCGACAGCATCATGGCGGCGCTTCCCCAGCGCGCCCCGGCGAGCTCCCTCGCCGTCGACCCCAACGCCCCGACGGCGGTCCTCCTCGTCGGCGGCTATGGAGGCCTCGGCATCCACGCGCTCCTGAGCGTGCAGCGAACCTTCGCCGGCCACTTCAAGAACGTCCTCTTCGTGGGAGTGGGCGTCATCGACTCCGCGGCCATGAAGGGCGTGGAGGAGGTCGACCGCGTCCGGCTCCGCACCGACCAGGCGCTGCAGCAGTACGTCGCGCTCGCCCACCGCCTGGGCATCCCCGCCGACTACCGCATGGCGGTCGGCACCGAGGCGGTGGCCGAGGCGGAGAAGCTCTGTGCCGCGATCGCGAAGGAGTTCCCGCGGGCCGTCTTCTTCGCCGGGAAGCTCGTGTTCGAGCGCGAGCGCTGGTACCAGCGCTTCCTGCACAACGAGACCGCCTACCAGATCCAGCGCCGCCTCCAGTTCGCGGGCATGAACGCGATGGTCCTTCCGGTCCGCATCCTCGAGGGGGCCGGCGAGGCGGCGAGCGCCTAGCGAAGGGCCCCTCCCCGCGGAGTGGGCACGACGGGCGCCGACCAGTCCACGGTCGCGGGACGCGGGCCCTCTCGGGGTCGGCCAAACGGGCGCTTCTCCATTGCTGACGGGCACTTGGCCCGCGGGGCCGACGGTCGCCCCCTTCGTCGACGGAAGTCCCCCCCTAGGCAGGCGCCGCGAAGCGGCGTAACGTTTTCGTAGCAGTTCACAACAACCGAGGAGGCCGAGATAGCGGAGCCGTCGCAGATAACGACAGACGCGCAGTCTCGACCGGCCTGGAAGGCCGGATAGGCGCTCCCCCGAGAGTGCCCCGCTTCGAGAGAAGAGGCCCCCCTGGGGCCTCTTCTCGCATTTCTTTCTCAGTCGACGACGTCGGGCCGGTCGCGGACCACCATCATGGTCGCGAGCATCGTCGCGACGGGGCGCTCGGCCCCGCCGCCCCGGGCGAAGGCATCGCCCGCGCAGACCACGATGTTCCGTCCCGCGCGCGGCACCCGACCGCGGGCGACCACCGCCTCGCCCTCGCCGGGGGCGAGCAGGTTCACCTTGAACTCCACCGACAGCACGCCAGCGCCCGCTGGCATGAGGGTGAGGGCGGCGTAGCCGCAGGCGTTGTCGAGGATCGCCGTCACGACCCCCGCGTGCAGGAAGCCGTGCTGCTGGGTGAGCTCCGGCCGGAACGGAAGCCGGATGTCCACGCCGCCGGGGCGCACGTCCTCGATCGCGGCGCCGATCGTCGCCATCACCGCCTGCCGGGCGAAGCTCGCACGCACGCGCGCCGCGAACGCCGGGTCCGGGGGGTCGAAGTCGCTCACGGGGACCTCCTCACGGCTCCTTGTGCCCCAAGCGGGCCGGGCGGTCGAGCCCCGCCGCCGGTCCCCGGAGGCGGGGACAGGGCACTTCCTCGGGCGCCGCGGCCGGCCTGTGTTAAAATGCGAGCGTTCACTCGCGTTGGCAGCGCGTCGCTGCCCACCCGGGAGCTCATGGCCCGCCGCATCCGGACAGCGCCTCGCAAGGAGCCCGCCCAGGCGCGCTCGCGCGTCACCTACGACGCCATCGTCGCCGCGACGGCCCGGGTGCTCGTGAAGGACGGCTACGACGCGCTCAGCACGAACCGGGTGGCCCGCGAGGCGGGGGTCTCCGTCGGTTCGCTCTACCAGTACTTTCCAGGCAAGGAGGCGCTCGTCGCCGCCGTGATGGAGCAGCACGCGGCGCGGATGCAGGCGCACATCGAGGAGCGCCTCGCCAAGGTCGGCGACGCCGGGCCGCTCGAGGTGGCGACCGCGCTTATCCGCGCGATGCTCGAGGCGCAGCGCCAGGAGCCGAGGCTCAACCGCGCGCTGGCCGAGCAGGTCCCCCGCATCGGGGCGCTCCGGCGCCAGCACGAGCTCTACTCCCGCTACGAGCGCCTCATCGCCGCCTGGATGGAGGCGAACCGGGAACAGGTCGAGGTGAAGGACATCGAGATCGCGGCCTTCGTGCTGGTGGCGGCCGTGGAAGGGCTCGTGATGCGGGTCCAGCTCGACCGCCCGGAGCTCGTGGCGAGCGGCAGGATCGAGGAGCACATCCTCCGCCTCGCGCTCGCCTACGTGGCGCCGTCGCTCGCGGCCCGCCTCTCGTCGGAGGGGGCGCTCGCCGGGAAGCGACCCGGCTAGCCGGCGGCGGCGTCCGTCGACAGCCGCGCGCAGGCGTGGTTTCCTTCCCCGTGCGGATCGGAACGTGGACCTCGAGAATGCCTACGCCACGGTGGCCGCGGCGCTCCGCAGCGCGCGCGCCCTGGTCGTCGCCACCGGGGCCGGCATGGGCGTCGACTCCGGGCTGCCGGACTTCCGAGGCCCGCAGGGCTTCTGGAAGGCCTACCCGATGTACGAGCGACTCGGCCTCCACTTCGAGGACGCCGCGAACCCGGAGCACTTCGACGCCGACCCCGCGTTCGGCTGGGGCTTCTACGGCCACCGGCTCGGCCTCTACCGGGCGACCGTCCCCCACCGCGGCTACGCCATCCTGCGCGGCCTCGCCGAGCGTTTTCGCCTTCCGTGGTTCGCCGTCACGTCCAACGTCGACGGGCAGTTCCAGAAGGCCGGGTTCGACCCCTCGCGCGTGGTCGAGGTGCACGGCTCCATTCACCACCTCCAGTGCACGGTGCCCTGCAGCGACGACATCTGGGAGAACCGCGAGGAGATCGAGGTCGACCTCGCGACGATGCGCGCGCGACGCGTGCCCGGCTGCCGGTCCTGCGAGCGCGTGGCGCGGCCGAACATCCTCATGTTCGGGGACGGGTCGTGGCTCCCCCGGCGCAGCCGCGCCCAGGAGGCCAGGTTCGAGGCATTCCTCGAGGACCACGGCGAGGGCCTCCTCGTCCTCGAGCTCGGCGCCGGCACGGCCGTTCCCACGATCCGCTTCCTCAGCGAACGGCTCGGCCGGACCCCGGGATCGGTGGTAGCCCGGGTGAACCCCCGCGAGGCGGAGATCCGGCCTCCGCACATCGCCGTGCCGGCCGGGGCGCTGGAGGCCCTCGACGGCGTGGAGCGCCACCTCCGGGCCGGGTAGCAGGCTCCGCGGATCGCGCGTGCCCCCTGCCGGCACCTCGTCTAGATTGCTGCCGGCCATCGGCCGGGCACGGGGTCCCCGACCTCCGCGCGCCGTTCGCCGACGCTCGAAAGGAGCCCGGAGATGATCGAACTCCTCGCCGCCGCCACGCTCGCCGCCGCCCCGCCGGGCGGCCTCGCCTACCCGGCCACCAGCCGGGGCGAGACGGTGGACGACTACTTCGGGACGAAGGTGGCGGACCCGTACCGCTGGCTGGAGGACGACAACTCGCCGGAGACGGCCGGCTGGGTCCGGGCCGAGAACGCGGTCACCCAGGCCTACCTCGCTGCCATCCCGGAGCGGCGCGCCATCCGCGAGCGCCTCACGCGGCTCATCGACTACGAGCGGTACTCGGCCCCGGTCAAGAAGGGGCGGCGCTACTTCTACTCCCGGAACACGGGCCTCCAGCCGCAGGCGGTGTGGTTCGTCACCGACGACCTGGGCCGGGACGGGCGGGTCCTGCTCGATCCCAACGCCCTCTCGCCGGACGGCACGGTCGCGGTGGCCGGTCTCGGCTTCACCGACGACGGCCGCTACGTCGCGTACGCGCTCTCCGACGCCGGTTCGGACTGGCTCACCTGGAGGGTGCGCGACGTCGAGACCGGGAAGGACCTCGCGGACGAGGTGCGCTGGTCGAAGGCGAGCGGCGCGGAGTGGCGGAAGGACGGCAGCGGCTTCTACTACTCGCGCTTCGACGCGCCCGGCCCCGGGGAGGCCCTGCGGGCGTCGAACCAGAACCACCAGCTCTGGTTCCACCGGCTCGGCACGCCGCAGTCGCAGGACGAGCTCGTCTACCGCCGCCCGGACCAGCCGGAGTGGTACCTCGGCGCCGAGGTGAGCGACGACGGGCGCTGGCTCGTCATCCAGGCGAGCCGTGGCACGAGCCGCGAGTCGGCGCTGTTCGTCCAGGACCTCACCCGCCCGGGGTCGAAGCCCGTGTCGCTCGTCGACCGGATGGACGCGGCCTACGATTTCGTCGACGTCACGGGCGAGACCTTCCTCGTCCGCACGGACAAGGACGCTCCCCGGCAGCGCCTCGTCGCGGTGACCCTCGGCAAGCCCGAGCCGAAGGACTGGAAGACGGTCATCCCGGAGGCGAGGGGGCAGGACGTCCTCGAGCAGGTGACGCGCGTCGGCGACCGGCTCGTCGCCGTGTGGATGCGGGACGTCAAGAACGCCGTGGAGGTGCTCGACCTCGACGGGCGCCGCGTGGCAGAGGTACCGCTCCCCGGGATCGGCACCGTATCCGGCTTCCACGGCCGGCGCGGGGACCCGGAGACGTTCTACCTGTTCACGGGGTTCACGTTTCCCCCCACGCCCTACCGGCTCGACACCGCCACCCTGGGCGGTGGGCTCTTCCGCCGACCCCACGCCGACTTCGACCCCGCGGCCTACGAGACCCGCCAGGTCTTCTACCCGTCGAAGGACGGGACGCGGATCCCGATGTTCGTCGTCCACAAGAAGGGCATCGCCCTCGACGGGAGGAATCCGACGATCCTGTACGGTTACGGCGGCTTCCAGGTGAGCCTGCTCCCGGCGTTCGGCGTTTCCCGGATCACCTGGCTGGAGATGGGGGGCGTCTACGCCGTCGCGAACCTCCGGGGCGGCGGGGAGTACGGGACGCAGTGGCACGACGGCGGACGGCTCGCGAACAAGCAGAACGTCTTCGACGACTTCATCGCGGCGGCGGAATGGCTCTTCGCGAACGGCTACACGTCCTCGGCGCGCCTCGCCCTGAACGGCGGGTCGAACGGCGGCCTCCTCGTCGGGGCGGTGACGACGCAGCGTCCCGACCTGTGCGCGGTCGCGCTCCCGCAGGTCGGGGTGATGGACATGCTGCGCTTCCACCGCTTCACGCTGGGCTGGGGCTGGAAGAGCGACTACGGCTCGTCCGAGACGAAGGAGGGCTTCGACACCCTGTACCGCTACAGCCCGCTGCACAACATCCGGCCGGGCACGCGCTACCCGGCGACCCTGGTCACGACGGCCGACCACGACGACCGGGTGGTTCCCGCCCACTCGTTCAAGTTCATCGCCGCCCTCCAGGCGGCACAGGCCGGGGACAAGCCCGTGCTGGCGCGGATCGAGACACGGGCGGGCCACGGGGCCGGCAAGCCCACCCAGAAGATCATCGAGGAGCAGGCCGACCTGCTCGCCTTCGCGTTCAAGAACCTCGGGATGGCGCTCCCGGCGGGGTTCGGTGCGGCGGGGAGCGGCGCGAGGACGCCCTAGCCCGGCCTGCCGGGGCGCGGTCGGATATGATCGCGCGCGCCCCCGGGCGCCAGGGGGACGCGGAGGACGCGCATGACCGAGCCCAGGGCCGAGGCGGAGCCGAGGGAGATCGCGCCGGGCGTCGTGCTCGTCGACACGGGCTATCTGCACCCGGGCGTCGCGGCGGCCTACCTGGTGCGTGGCAAGAGGAGCGCCGCGGTGGTCGAGACCGGGACCGCGCTATCCGTGGGGCGCATCCTCCGGGCGCTCGAGGTGCACGACATCGGCCGCGACGAGGTGAGCCACGTCGTCGTGACGCACGTCCACCTCGACCACGCCGGCGGCGCCGGCGCGCTCTTGCGGGAGCTGCCCAACGCCACCCTCGTCGCGCACCCCAGGGGCGCCCGGCACATGGTCGATCCATCCGGGCTCGTCGCCGGCGCGGCGGCGGTCTACGGCGGCGAGGAGCAGCTCCGCGCGCTCTACGGCGAGGTCGTGGGGGCGCCGCCGGAGCGGGTCGTCGAGGCGCCCGACGGCTTCCTCGTCGACCTCGGCGAGCGGCCGCTGCGCTTCCTCGACGCCCCCGGCCACGCCAAGCACCACTTCGTCGTCCACGACGAGGCGACGCGGGGCTTCTTCACCGGCGACACCTTCGGCGTGTCCTACCGGGAGACGGACGGGGCCCAGGGCCCGTTCCTCTTTCCCACGACGACCCCCATCCAGTTCGACCCGCCCGCGCTCCACGCCTCCATCGACCGGATGCTCGTGGAGCGCCCGGCGCGCATGTACCTGACGCACTACGGGATGGTGGAAGGCGCCGTCGAACGCTTCGCCGCCGATCTGCACCGCGCCGTCGAGGAGCACGTGCGCGTCGCGCTCGCGGCCCCCGCCGGGGAGGGAAGGCTCGCCTTCATCCGAGCGGGCCTCGAGCGGCAGCTGCTCGGCGCGCTCGCCCTTCACGGGTTCGGGGGCGGTCCGGCGGAGGCGCTTGCCATCTTCGGGAACGACCTCGACCTGAACGCGCAGGGGCTGGAGTTCTGGCTCGTCCTGCGGAACCAGGCGCGCCGCTGAGGCCCGCCGGGAGGAGGCTCCCTTGGGCGAGGATCGGATCCGGATCGCGGTCGCCGCCTTCGACGGGGTGACGCCGCTCGACGCGGTGGGCCCGCTCGACGTGCTGGCGAGGCTGCCCGCCGTCACCGTGGTGCTCGCGAGCCGCGGGGGACGCCCGGTGCGGGCCGAGTTCGGGCTCGAGCTCGGCCCGGGGGCCGCGCTCGAGGAGGTCGCCGCGGACGTCCTGTGCGTTCCCGGAGGGCCGGGCGTGAACCGCTTCCTCGCCGACGCGGCTGCGGTCGACCTCCTCGCCCGGATCGGCGGGCAGGCGCGGTGGGTCGCATCGGTCTGCACCGGCGCGCTCCTCCTCGGCGCGGCGGGGCTGCTCCGCGGCTACCGGGCCACCACGCACTGGCTCTCCCTCGACCTCCTTCCCGTCGTCGAGGCGATCCCGGTGGAGGAGCGCGTGGTCGTGGACCGCAACCGCATCACGAGCGCGGGCGTCACGGCCGGGATCGACCTGGCGCTGAGGCTCGCGGCCGAGCTCAGCGGCGTGGAGGCCGCGCGCCGCGTGGGGCTCCTCGTCGAGTACGACCCCGCCCCGCCCTTCGGTGCAGGGTCGACGCGCACGGCAGGCCCGGGGGAGGCGGCCGCGCTGCGCGAAGAGCGCACGGCGCTGCAGCTCGAGCGCCGGCGCCTCCTCGCCGCGGCGGCGGAGCGCTTCGGGCCCGCGCCCGGCTAGGCTCCCGAGGCGTCGGAGGCGAGGAGGGCCAGTGGGGCCCGGCCACTCCGGCTCAGGGGCAGCGTTGATGTCCCGGGCGGCCTCCGGCCTGCTGTGATCGTCCGCGTGTGCACGAGCGGCGCGGGTCGCCGATCTCTGCGAGCGCAACTATGGCCTCGGCGCCCGTCCCGTTTTCGACCGGGTTCGGCGAGTCACGAGGCCGCCCACGCCTACCGCGAGCCCTATCATGCGCGCCCATCTCCCGTCGCTCTCTCATCGTCGCGGTGAGGCCAGAGGAACGCCACAAATATGAGTACGGGAAAGATCAGCACCGCCACGTGCCGCGTGTAAGCGAAGCCGACGATGAGCGGCGCAGAGTAGGCCGCGATCGCCACCCAGAATAGCCCCGCGGCCGCCTTGGTACAGGCGCGCCCTGGCCGCGATAGCGTGCGCGCGGTGAGCAGCACCGCGAGCACAAGGAGCAGGCGAAAGACGCACATGTAGGCCGTCGTCATAGTCGCGAGAAGCCGGCGCTTCGGTGTGTCCGGCCCATCGCGAAAGGGGACCCGCCTAACCTCGCCGAAGACGACCCAGGCCTTGGCTGCGAAGGCGCGAAGGGACGAAAGCGGATGGTTCATGATGTAGCGAAGGGCTAGGCGCCTGGCGCACCGATCCTCGTCCCATTCGGTCGTGTCCTCCGCGCAAGCGACTTCCAGGGGGGCCCTGTCGAGGCTTCGTTCCGGGTAATACTCGGCGACGAAGGCATTGTTTCCTTTGAGCAGGTTGATGCCGTCATAGGAGGTCCCTATGTGGAATTCCCCGGTGTGGGAGAGCGTGGCTAGCCCCCACCCGAGGACAGCCGTTGCGAGGAGACCGAGGATGGCGAAACGGGCGCGCGCGCCGCGCACTGCCAGGGCACCACAAGCGGCGAGGACGATCGCGAGCGGCAGCAACGACGCCTTGGTGAGATAGAGGGCGGCTGGCAGCACCCCGAACTGGACCCCTGACCTCCACGGCCCGACTCGCTGCCGCGGTCCGAAGAGCAGCATGACGGTCGCCGCGTTCACCATATGGATGACGTAACCCTCTTCGTACTCGAGGGCGGTCGCATAGAGGACGAGGTGAGGGAAGGTGCAGATCCAAAGAAGGGCAGCGATTCGAAGCGAGCCGGGCGCCCACGTCGAACGCAGCCAGACCACTCTGAATGCGTGGACGGTCAGGGCGAAGAAGATGGCATTCTTGAAGAGGTAGGCGGCGAAGGCGCCCAGCGAGCAGCGCGCCATGATCGCTAGGAATACGGGGATGAGCGGCATCCTGAACTGGATCCACTCGCCACCGGACCTCTCGACCAGGATCCGGGCAGCCGGCCCGAATCCGAACTCGACGTCCAAAATCGACGGAATCCGACCGCGGTCGGCGACCAGCCACACGACTGCACTGACGGAGATGCATCCGAACCACGCAAGAGTGGGTGACGCGAACGCCCTCCAACGGCCGGGCCTCGTGCGTTCGGCGGACTGCGCCATCGCTCTGCCGGGCTCCAGAGGCACCGGAGACTTAAACCATCCTGGACCCGGGCAGTCGAGCTGGCGGGGCGTGTCGCGCCCGGCGAGAGGCTAGGCGCCCGAGGTGTCGGAGGCGAGGAATGCCATGGAGTACGGCCCGGCGAGGTACGTGCCGGTCTCGACGACCGGCGCTTCCTCCCACCGGTAGATGTCCGAAGGCGCCGGCAGGAAGGTGTCGACCATGACGCGCCAGCCGGATTCCACCGGCGGGAGCTCGAAGTTGAGCGGCTCGCGCCACGCGTTCACCACGACGTGGGCGAGGGAGAGCCCCTCCACGTCCTGGAAGGAGACGGCGATGGCGTGGCTCTCCTCGCTCCAGTCCGGCTCGTCGAGGCGCACCCCGTGCCAGCGGACGCGGGATCGCTGCAGGAACTCGGTGAGGGTGATGGGCGACTGGCGCCCCGGCTGGGTGGAGAATCGCAGCCGCGTGAGCCGGCGAACGAACCGGTGGACGTCGGCGTGGCGGTCGAGAAGGCGCCAGTCGAGCCACGAGGTCTCGTTGTCCTGGCACCAGGCGTTGTTGTTCCCGCCCTGGCTGCGGCGCACCTCGTCGCCCATGAGGATCATGGGGATCCCCGGCGAGAGCAGCGTCACCGCGAGAAAGTTCTTCACCTGGCGGTTGCGGAGCGCCTCCACCGCCGGCTCGCCGGTCGGGCCCTCGACCCCGCAGTTCCAGGAGAGGTTGTGGTCGGCGCCGTCGCGATTCCCTTCGCCGTTCGCCTCGTTGTGCTTCCGCTCGTAGCTCACGAGGTCGTTGGCCGTGAACCCGTCGTGGCAGGTCACGAAGTTCACGCTCTGCTCCGGCTCCCGCCCCCCTGCCTCGTAGAGGTCGGGGCTGCCGAGGAGCCGGTTCGCGAAGCGGGAGACGGTGCCGCGGTCGCCGCGGAGGAAGGCGCGGACGTCGTCCCGGAACTTGCCGTTCCATTCCTTCCAGTCCTTCCCGACGAAGGACCCCACCTGGTAGAGGCCGGCCGCGTCCCAGGCCTCGGCGATGAGCTTCGTGCCGGACAGGACCGGGTCGCTCTCGATGTCCCAGATGACGGGCGGGTTCGCCACCGGCCGCCCCCGCTCGTCCCGGGAGAGCACGGCCGCGAGGTCGAAGCGGAAGCCGTCGACGTGCATCTCGGAGACCCAGTACCGGAGGCTGTCGAGGATGAGCCGGCGGACCATCGGATGGTTCGCACGCAGGGTGTTGCCGGTCCCGGTGAAGTTCGCGTACCCGGCCCAGCCGCCGGAGCCGTCGAGGAGGTAGTAGGCCCGGTTGTCGAGCCCGCGGAAGGAGAGGGTCGGCCCGTGCTCGTCGCCCTCCGCGGTGTGGTTGAACACCACGTCCACGATCACCTCGATGTGCGCACGGTGGAGCGCCTTCACCATGTCGCGGAACTCGTCGAGGGCGCCGAGCGGGTCGCCCGCGGCGGCGTACGGGAGGTGGAGGGCGAAGAAGGAGACCGGTGCGTAGCCCCAGTAGTTCGTGTGCCCGGACGGCGCGTCCTGGGGGTCGAACTGGAAGACCGGCATGAGCTCGACCGCGGTGACGCCCAGGTCCTGCAGGTAGGGGATCCGCTCCACGAGGCCGGCGAAGGTGCCCCGGCGCCGGTCCGCGACGCCCGAGCTGCCGTGGCGGGTGAAGCCGCGGACGTGCGCCTCGTACACGATGGTCCGGGCCGGGGGGCGGTGGAGGGGCTCATCCCCCTCCCAGTCGTACCGGGAGAGGTCTGCGACGACGCTCTTCATGGCGGTCGCGGCGTTGTCGCCCTTGCGCCGTGCGGCCTCCCGGTCGTAGCTCTCCGGAACGGCCACCGCCCGCCCGTACGGATCGAGGAGCAGCTTCTCCCCGTCGAACCGGAAGCCCCGCCCGGGGTCGAACGGGCCGTGGGCGCGGAAGCCGTAGACCTGGCCCGGCCCGATGCCCGGAACGAGCGCGTGCCAGTAGTGGTAGGTGCGGTGGCGGGGTGCCGCCAGGCGCAGCACGCGGGACGGTCGCGCGTCCTCGGCCCGGTCGAACAGCACCAGGTCGACGAAGCTCGCGTGGCGGGCCCAGACGCTGAAGTTGACGCCGTGGGGCGTCGCCGTCGCGCCGAGCGGCCAGGTCCTCCCGGGCAGGACGTCCATCGCGCCTCGATTGTGGTGCGCCTGGGCCGCGGAGCAAGTTCACGGCGCAACGTGCCCGGGCGGGAGGCACCGGTTATCGAAGGGCGGTGCCCTTCCTCCAGGACCCGCCCTGCCTCGGCAACACCTACGAATCCGATCCCCTCCTCCGGGAGTACCTGGAGAGGGCACTGCCGCCGGGCGCGCTGGCCGCGGTCGAGCCGGAGCTCCGACACCTGGGCGAGCTCGCCGGCGGCCGGCTCGCGGAGATGCAGCACGAGGACCGCCTGAACGAGCCGCGTCTCACCCCCTGGGACCCCTGGGGACGGCGGATCGACCGGATCGAGCTCACCCCGCTGTGGCGCGAGGCCGCGAGGCTCGCGGCCTCTCATGGCCTCGTGGCCGTTCCCTACGAGAGAGGGCTCGGGGAGCACTCCCGCCTCCACCAGATGGCGATGGTGCACCTCCTCGAGCCGTCGATGGACGTCTACTCCTGTCCGCTGGCCATGAGCGACGGCGCGGCGCGCACGCTGCTCGACCTCGGGAACGCCGACCTCTCGCGCCGAGCCGTGCCCCGCCTCGCCTCGCGGGACCCGGCGCTCGCCTGGACGAGCGGGCAGTGGATGACGGAGCGCACCGGGGGCTCCGACGTGTCGCGCACGGAGACGGTCGCGCGCCCGGGGCCGGACGGGTGGCGGCTCTTCGGAACGAAGTGGTTCACGTCGGCCAGCACCTCCGAGATGGCGCTCACGCTGGCGCGGCCGGAGGGGAACCCCCCGGGAAGCCGCGGGCTCGCCCTGTTCTACCTGGAGACCCGGGACGCGGAGGGGCACGCGAACGGCATCACCGTGCACCGGCTGAAGGAGAAGCTCGGCACGCGCAAGGTCCCGACCGCCGAGCTCGGGCTCGACGGAACGCTCGCCCATCCGGTCGCCGGGCTCGCCGACGGGGTGAAGAACATCTCGTCCCTGCTCAACACCACCCGGATGTGGAACGCCGTCGTCGCGGCCGCCGGAATGCGGCGCGCCATCCAGCTCGCGCTGGACTACGCCCGCCGCCGGAGCGCCTTCGGAGACCGGCTCGTCGACAAGCCGCTCCACCGGGACACGCTCGCCGCCGTGGAGGCGGAGGCCGAAGGGGCGTTCCTCCTCGCCTTCCGGGTGGTGGAGCTGCAGGGACGCATCGAGGCCGGCCTCGCCGGCGAGGCCGACCGACACCTCCAGCGGCTCCTCACCCCGCTTGCCAAGCTCGCCACCGGGAAGCAGGCGGTGACGGTGGCGTCGGAGGCCGTGGAGGCCTTCGGCGGCGCGGGCTACGTCGAGGACACGGGTCTTCCCCGCCTGCTCCGCGACGCGCAGGTCCTGCCGATATGGGAAGGGACGACGAACGTGCTCTCGCTCGACGCGCTGCGGGCACTCGGCGCACCGGGCGCGGCCGAGGCGCTCGCCGCGGAGGCGGGGCGCCTCCTCGCGGCGGTGCGCGACACGGCCCTGCGCGGTGCCGGAGACGCGGCGGCGCGCGGCTTCGCGAGCGCGCGCGCGTGGATCGCCGCGACACGGGGTGCCCCCGGGACGGTGGAGGCGGGCGCCCGCAGGCTCGCCCTCACGCTCGCACGCTCGCTCGAGCTCGCCCTCCTGTGCGCGCACGCACAGTGGTGCCTCGACCACGGGAAGGGGGGCCGAGCGTCCGCGGCCGCGCGGCGGCTCGCCCGCCAGGGCATCGACCTCGTGATCGCGGACCTCGAGCTCGGGGATGCGAGCCTGCTCTGCGACGCCGGGGCCTAGGACACCGAACGGTTTGAAAGCGATCTCATCACGCGGCCTTCCGCTGGATGGTCTCGAAGTTCTGGATGGCGCAAGCGCGGCGTAGGTCGAAGAGGTTCTTGCGGACGCCGCGGTAGCGGGCGCGGCGCCTCTGCCGGCGAGCGAGGTGCGCGAGCCGGTGCTCGACGGCGACGCGCTCGCGGAGCTTGGCTCGGCCGGTCGGCGTCTTCTGCAGCTTGCGCAGCTTGTGCTGGAGCCGCTCGTTCTCAGCAATGGCGACGGTCCGGCCGCTGCCGGCGCTGGCGGCCGTGCAGTTGGCGCGCAGGCGGCAGTGATCGCACGCCTCGGGGTCGAACTCGACGACCGAACCGAACTCGATGCGCTCGGTTTCGCCGGCTGGGCAGGTGATGGTGAGGTCGCGCAGGTTGAGCTTGAAGTCGCCCTTGGCAAAGGACTTCCCGTTCCGCGCCACCCACGGCTTGCAGACGACCTGGCCGCCCGCGCCCAGGACCTCGTCCACCAGTGGGCTCGCGATGTAGCCGCGGTCGATGTTCAGCTCGGCGATGCCGCGGCCCATCTGCTCGATATCCCGCTGCAACTCCGGCGCGGCTTCGTCCTCCGGCCGATTGGCCGGCGTGATCGCGCCGGCCAGGATGAGGTCGCTGTCGAGATCGGTGGCGATGTGGCGCTTGTAGCCATTGAACCGCTTCGACTTGCTCTTGCGCCCATGGCGCATATCGCGGTCCTCGACGGAGACGCGCCGGTCCGGCGCCACGCCCTCCCGGATCTTCACGCCGCTTCCGCCGGGGTCGGGTTCAAGGTCTTGGTTCATGAGCTGCTCGAGGGTCTCAATCTCGCCCTTGAGCGGCGGCTTCTTCATCTCTGCCGCCAGTTCCGAGCCCAGCCAGTCGTTCAGGTTCTCGAGCTGCATGGCCAGCACCTTCACCGCCGACGTCTTCTGCGACGGGTCGCTCCAGTCGAGGTCGAGCGCCTTCTTCACGCTCGACCCGGCGAGGAGCGGAGCTCGAGCATCACGGCACACCCGCTCCACCGACCAGCCCAGCAACTCTGCCGCGCACTCGACCACCTTGCGTCCGGCGTGCGCCAGCAGGTTGATGGTGTCCTCGACTCGGCCAGCGCCTTCGAGTGGGCTGGAGTCGATCGCGACGCGTAGCGTCTTTGGTAGCTTCTTCCAGTCGAACTCGCTGGTGGCCCGCGCCAACTCGATGGTGCGCTCCAGCAGTCGCCGGTCCATGTCGGTCGCGATGAGGCGATCGCGAAACGCTTGCAGCGCGCCCTGCGAGAACGCCGGCTCGGTCTCGCCAAGCCGACCCAGCACCATCTGCCAGCGCGCGTCGAAGACCGACGCCTCGACTGCGTCGAAATCCGACATCCCAAGGTAGCCCTGCAGCACCAACGCCATCGCGAGCAACGCTGGCGGGACGGGCTCCTTGCCGGCGCCGGTGTCTCGGTACATCGACTCCAGCTCAGCCTGGAAGGCGTCGTCGAAGATCTCGTGGCGGTGCCGGCGCAGGAAGGCGAAGAGCTTCCGCCTCTTCTCCAGCCGCTTCAGGATGAACCGCTCCTGCCTCGTCACTGTCTCGCTCGGCCGCCATCGTTCCATCGCCACCTCCGCGCGAGCTGAGGCTCGCTCGAAGGCGAAGAGGATCACGCCCCGATGCGCCCTGTCGATCCCCGGCGGGTAAGCGATGGGAATCATGGGGACTTCAATCCGATCGGCGTTCTAGGGCGTGAAGCGGTAGCGGAAGGCCCGTGCGCGCGCCCAAAGGAAGCGCAGGTCCCTCCGGATCTCCGGGGCCGGGCCGGCGTACGGCCGCCCCCAGCAGAGGACCTCCCACAGGAAGTAGCTGATGGGGATGCCGTACTTCAGCGCGAACTGCCGGGAGTCGTCGTTCAGCGCGAGGTCGCGGCCGACGGACTTGTGCCGGAAGTGGTACACGCGGCTCTTCCCCACCCCCCGGAACTCGCGGACGCCGGCCAGCCAGAGCTTCATGGCGAGATCCGGGTCCGTCCCCATGCCGGGGCTGAACTCGACGCTGTAGCCGCCGACCATCTCCCACATGCGGCGGTGGACGAGCGTCGGCGGGGAGGTCGCTCCCGACCAGTCCGGGCGGACGAGCCCGTCGAGCGAGGCGAGGAGGTCCGCCTCGCGGAAGCTCGCCGGGTCGGCGCCGAAGTCGTGGGGGACGATGCTCCCGGGCGTCTTCCCGCCGGGCTCGATCATCGTGCCCGAGAGCATGAAGCGCTCGTGCCCGATGGCCGCCACGGCGTCGAGGAGCGCCGCGTCCCAGCCCGGGCAGGCGTACATGTCGTCGTTCATGTAGACGACGTAGTCGGCGCGCGCGAGCGCCGCGGCCGCGTTCACCGGGAAGCAGATGCCCGCGTTCTCCGCCGAGAGCGTGTGGTCGAGCCCCTCGGCGCGTACCCAGTCGAGGGTGCCGTCCGAGCCGTCGTTCACGTGGACGACGATCTGGTGGCGCGAGGCGGAGTTCTTCCGCACGGACTCCACGCAGAGCCGCAGGTGGGCGATGTTGTTCCACGAGGGGATGACGACGGTGAGGCGGGGATCCTCCACCGGCCGGGTGGCGGGGTGGACCTCGATGGGCGGTGCGCGCGTGTCGAGCGGAGCGTGCCGGGCGCGAGCCATGGCGAACCGTAGCACGGCGCGAGCGGCCGGGGCGCCCTACCGTCCGGCGCGCTCCGCTTCGAGGTGCTTCATGTACTTGAGCACCCGGGCCACGCCGGCGAGCACCGACCAGCAGAAGCCGGGCACTCCCTCGAGGACGTTGCCCTGGAGGATCCACTCCTGGAAGAAGTGGAACGGGCCGGTGACGACGAGCCGTGCGACGGAAGGCCGGGCGCCGCGCCGGGCGAGCGAGAGCGCCCCGAGGCTCGTGTACCGGTTCATCTTCTCGACCCAGTGAGAGAGGTCCCGGTAGCTGTGGTGAAGCGCGTGGCTCGCGAGCCGTCCGACCGGCCCCCGCGCGACGATGTGCTCGTGGACCTCCTTGTCCGCGTAGTCCGCGCGCCGCCGGTCGAAGAAGCGCAGCTTCGGGGTCCGGGACTCGCTGCCGTGCCGGAAGACCCGGCTCATGAACACGAGCCGCATCGGGACCCAGAAGGCCGCCTCGGCGATCTCGTCGCGGGACATGAGCGCGCGGACCTCCTCGTTCAGCTCCGGGGTCATCACCTCGTCTGCGTCGAGGTTCAGGATCCAGTCGTTGGAGGCCTGCGCCGCGGCGAACCGCTTCTGCGCGGCGAAGCCGTCGAACCGGCGCTCGAGGACGCGGGCGCCGCGCCCGCGGCAGATCTCGAGGGTTCCGTCGGTGCTGCCGCCGTCGACGACGAGGACCTCGTCCGCGCAGCGGATGGCGTCGAGGACCTCGCCGATCCGGCCCGCCTCGTTCTGGGCGATGATGGTCACGCTGAGCTTGGGCATGGGCGTGGCGGGCCCGCGCAGTATGGGGCAGCGTCCCCGGCGGAGACAAGGCTCGGGTCCGGCCCTACGGCTCGGACCGCCAGTGGGCGAGGCGGCCGGTCGCCGGGTCGACGAGCAGGTGGACGCCGGCGGGGAGGAGCACGAGCCCGCGGACGCCGCGCTCGTCGAGCTCGGCGAGCCGCGCCCGGCGGCGCTGGTACGCCTCGCAGGCGGCGCGGTTCGCCTCGGCCGCCGGGGAGCGGGTCCCCGGGTCGTCGCCGGCCGGGCAGACGAGGGTCGACGGGGGCGGGCGCAGGCGCTCCGGGCGCAGGGACGCCTCCGGCGCGCGCGTGGAATGGACGACGATCCACTCGATCTCGCCCCGCGAGATCGGCCCCCGGGAGACCACGACCGCGAGGAGCTCCGGGCCGACGCCCGCGATGGCGTGGTCGGTCTCGTCGTCGCCGTCGAGGTCGAGGGAGAGGAAGGTCGAGGGCTGCCAGGAGAAGCCCGGGAGCGCCGCCCGCGCGAGCGCGACGAGGCGCCGCGCCGCCGCGGCGTCGGCCGCCCCCGGGGAACCGGACGCCAAAGGTCCCCCGTCCGCGGAAGGCGGCACCCGCACGCCGGTCTCCTCGTCGAGCCAGAGCTCCCCGCCGGACGCGTCCGGGAAGGCGGCGACGCCTCCTTCGACCCGCGGCCGCCCCGGGTACTCCGCGTCCTCGAGGCCGCGGTGGCTCCACTCCCAGCGGCCGTCCTCCACGTCGAGTTTCCCCGCGAAGCCGGAGGCGCCGACGAAAAGGTGGCGGCCCGCGAGGAGCGGGTCCGCGGAGGGAAAGCCGGGAAGGTGGGCGACCCAGCGCACCGCCGGGGGCTCCCCGGACAGCCTCGCGACCTCGCCCCATGTCGAGCGCTCGTCGGCGAGGCCGACGACGAGCAGCAGGGCTTCCTCCGGGAACGCGCAGCGGACGAGCGCCACGTCCCCCGCGTCGACGAGCGGCAGCGCGAACGGGCGGGGTTCGCCCCCCGGTCGCCGCCAGGAGCCACGCCCGTCGATCCCGAGGCGGACGTCGTGGCCCGCCGCCGAGCACGTGAACCGCACCGGAAGGTCGGGCGGGTCCCCCTCGGCCTCGACGAAGGTGACGGCCGGCAGGCCGCCATCGACCTCGAGCCGCGTCGACCCGGCGAGCGGCGGCCCGGCGCCGCCGTCGGCGGCCGCCGTTCCGCCGTCCCCGGCGGGAACCGGGGACGAGCGGGGCTGGCACCTGCACCCGAGCGAGGCGGCGAGCGCGAGGGCCGCGAGGGAGATCCGCGTCCGCACCGGTGCCGGGACTTCAGCACCGCCCGTGGATGGGCGTCAAGCGGCCGTGCCCGGGCTGCGGGCCGCAGGGGGGCGCTCCGGCGTGAGGTTACCGGGAGGGCTCCTTCGAAGCGGAGGGCAAGGCGCGAGGCGCGATCCACGGTCGACGCGAGCCAAATACGAGCCACGAGCATTCTTCTTGGGAGATCGTGACTGGCATCGTCCCTAACGTCCGTAACTGCTAGGTAAATTTGCAGGTGATGGGAAGTCGCGAATTCACTAAAATGCGAGTCGATGCGGAATCCTACATCCCGGTTGCGGGCCCTCGTGCTCGCCTTGGTCGCGGCTGCTTGCGGGGGCCGGACCAGCTCGCCCTTCCCGCCCGGCATCAACGAGCTCCAAGATCAAATCGACGTGGCGTGGCCGACCTGTCCTTCGGCGGATGGGACGGACCCCGGCTGCGCGAGCCCGGACGACCCGTACCCGCAGACGCTCGCCACCGAGATCAGCGGCACGGGGTCGGGATACGGCTGGGCGCACGGACGGGGATACCTCAAGTACCCCATCGCGCAGGTGTGGGCCGCGCTCCAGCTGCCGGATGTCGTGAACCTGAGCTTCTATCCCGAGCGCGGCAACTCCAAATGCGGTGGAGGCCTGAACGTCGAGCCCGGATACGACGTGAGCTTCGAGACGCACGAGACTCCGAACGGCTGGCCCGAGTCCCTCTACGACTTCGCGGTGACGTTCCGGGAGGGGATCATGGAGGGGGACGTCGCGAATCCGCAGGAGATCGGCGTCGTCTACCAGAAGACCTGGGGGGCGACCAACCCGGGCGTCCAGACGCTCGCGGGCTCCATCATCTTCAAGCCGGCCAGCTCCACCGACCCGAACGTCACGACCATCGAGATGATCCGCCACCTCTCGGCCACCAACACGAAGGGCGGACCGCAGGCCCAGAGCTGGATCACCGACTACTACAACGAACTCGTGAGCGTGCTCGGCGGAACGCCGCCGCCCGCGCTCTGCTCGGGACTCCCCTAAGCCACGTCGCGCGCAGGCAGGAGCGGCCTCGCCCCGTCGGGGGCTTGCCCGGGCCGATCCGACGCCGAAACGTCGGTTCGAGGCGCGCCATCGAAGCCTTCCGTCATGCACCCGACGCATCTCGCTAGAGTCGCAGCGGCGTTCCTCGCCGGGGTCGCGCTCGCGAGCTGCAGCCGCAACTACAGCAGCGACTTCCCCCTGAGCGAGGGCTTCTCGATGCTCGAGCCCTGCCTCGCGCAGCCGCCCAGCCCCACCGCGACCGACACCTATCCGGAAATGCTCGGCCCCCAGCTCACCGGCGAGGCGAACGGGCACCTGTGGGCGCACGGTCGCGCCTACATCCACGTCCCGATCGCCAAGGTGTACCAGGCGCTGTACGACCCGTACGCGAGCTACATCCACGGGCCCGAGGTGGGCGTTTCGCCGGGCGGCGAGCCGTTCCCGATCAGCTTCCGGATCACGTACACCGTGAGGTCCATCATCACCGTCCAGTGGACCATCGAGTACCGCGGGGGCGTGATCGGCGGCACCGAGGCCGATCCGACCGACATCGGGATGCGCTACCACGAGATCTGGCCGAACAACTACGTCCAGCTGCAGGACGGGTCGCTCGAGGCGACCCCGGTGGACGGCGCGCCCGACGTCACCGAGGTGGCGTTCGTGTGCTGGCTCGACGCTCACGGGCAGGGGCAGAGCGACGTGTGGGGGACGGTGAACGACTGGTTCAACGACCTCACCGCCAAGTCCCACGCCATTCCCTGAGCCGCCCTGGGGCTCGCCCCCCGGTCCGATGGACGAAGGCGGTGTGTTCACGGTGCCGCGGATCCACGGGATGCAGGAGGCCGCCGTAGAAGCTCGGCGCGACCGCGTCCTCGGGGTCGAGTTGCCCGATCCCCGACGCCATCCGCGCGCAGGGTCTCCACCGTCTTCCTTGCCCAGGCGAGGTGCACGGGCACTGTCCTTGCCCAGGTAAGGGAGCGACGGGCGCTACGCCTCACCCTCGCTCGTCTCCCAGACGAGGCCGCCGACGCCGGCGTCGGCGCGGAGGAAAATGAGGCCCTCCACCTGGGACCGCTTCGAGTGGGCGGCGCCGAGGATGGCGAGGAGCGCCCAGACGGGCCGGAGCAGGGCCGCCAGCGCCAGGATGGCACCCAGCGAGTGGGGCTCCCGGAGCTCGCGAAGCCATGCCCGGGATCCGCCGCTCGTCACGGCCGCTCCGATGGCGTCGCCCGCGCCGGCGCGGTCGCCTCGGGTTCCCGAAAAGGTCGGAGGCGGGCGCGCCCAGGGCGCGACCCGCCTCCGAGTCCTCCCGCGGCGGTGGCCTAGTTCGCCTTGCTGTACGGGTCCCAACGCCACTGGATGCCGAGCGAGGCGATCCAGGCGTAGTTGTTGTAGGTGCCCGGGAAGCCCTGCACCGGCTGGCCGACCGCCGGAACGGCGGCCGTCGAGGTGAGCGAGTCGAACCAGGCGTAGAAGAAGGCCGCGCTGATCGAGAGCCCCTTCAGGAAGTCGCTCTTCGAGCCCTTGAAGTCGTAGCCGAGGCCGACCGAGCCGCCCCAGACGTTGGCGTCCGGCAGCGACGGGTTGTAGACCGCGGCGTTCACGCCCGTGACGTCTCGGAGCACGCCGCCGCGGAGCTCGAGCGACGGGATCACGCGCCAGCCGACGCCGAACCGGTAGACGTAGGCGTCGGAGTAGTTGCGCGGGACGTTCACGACGAAGGTCTTCCCGGTCGACGGGTCGATGGTGGAGCCCGTGAAGGTGTCGGCCTTGTAGGCGGAGTAGCCCTCCCACTCGAAGGCCGCGTCGAGCTCGAGCTCGGGAATGGGGTTCCAGGAGAGCCCGGCGTTCAGCACGAACGGGAAGGGCAGGACATGGGTCGTGCTCTGGTTCGGGTAGAGCGGCTGGAGCGGCGGCGGGAACGCCAGGTTCGCGGTCCCGGTGAGGCTCAGGTTCGCCTGGTCCTTGAAGTCGATGCCGAGCTTGAGCGGGTAGCTCGGGATCGGCTGGATGTCCACGGAGGCATCCCAGGAGACCTTCCCGCCGTGGTCGGCGATGGAGGCGAGGCCGCACTGCGGGTAGTAAGCGCTCAGCGGCGGGTTGAGGGTCGGCAGCTGCGGGCAAGCGGTGTTCGGCGGACCGGGCAGGAGCGCGTACTGCGAGAGCTGCTCGGTGCCGTAGTAGTAGACGACGCCGCCGCCGATGCGGAACTGCGGGTTCAGCTCGAAGCCCACGGTGAGATAGGTGCCGTAGATGCGGCGGTTCACGGTCTCGATGGCGTAGCCGCCGGCCCAGGGATCGGGCCAGTAGACGTTTCCGCCGCCGGGGACGTTGAAGCCGAGGCCGATGCCGTAGCCGTGATCGGCGATCTTGCCCGACCACGAGATGAACGCGGCCAGGGGGAACGCCGCCTTGAAGTCCGTGGAGACCGGTTGGAAGTTCGCGGCGGCGTACGCACCGGTGGGATTCCAGGTGGCGCCGTTCCCGAGGATGGGCAACGCCAGGTTGATGTCCAGGCCCGAGAGGCGCGACAGCGAGGCCGGGTTCTTGTAGGTCGCGGCAGCGCTGTCCTGGGCGGCGACCAGCGCGTCGCCCATCGCGAGGTCGCGCGGGACGACGGTGGGGACGGAGTAGCCGCCGGCCGAGGCCAGCGCGGGGACGAGGAGGAGGGCGATGGCGAGCTTGCGCATGGCGGTCCTCATGGCTTCACCACGACGGGAGGCGGCAGGTTGGTGGGATTGGCGAGGAAGGCGGCGGCCTGCTGCTGGCCGGTGAGCGTCAGCGAGGCGTCGGTCGGGTCAACAACGCCCGTCGCCGACACCCCCCAACTTCCGAGGAAGCCGTGAGGGACAGCGCTCCCGGTCGGGGTGTACGGCGAGAGTGGGCACGCAGGGTGAGACGTGTCGGGGGGCAAGTTGCGTTCGTAGACCACGCTCGTGCTGACGGGCGACCCCGGCGGGGCGCCGAGCCCGATGTTGTCGTAGAGCTCCACGTTCTCGGGGTTCGGGACCGTGCCGTCGCAGGCGGCCCACATGCCGATGACGTGCTTCGTGGGCTGCGTCCCGATCGGGCTGGGGAGCGCGTTCTCCTGCACGTAGGCCGCGAGGTTCACCGGGTCGGCGGGATCCAGGATCCACTTGAAGGCGAGGAGCGTCTGCACGTATGCGGGCGTCCCCGGGGGCGGCAGCAGCTTCGTGACCTCGTCCGCGAACGCCGGGGAGTTCACGATGATGTCGACGATGGTCCCGCCGGCGACGTTCAGGACCGAGTTGGAGATGCGGGGGTTCGCCGCGGTGTTGAGCGTCCCGAGGATGCCGCCGAGCGAGATCCCTTCGTAGTACACGCGGGAGGGGTCGACGACGATGCCCTCGTTCACGAGGAGGTGGGTGAAGACCGGGCTAGTGGTCGCCGGTGGCGGGATGGGCGCCGGGGGTCGGGCGAGAGCGAGGATGAGCGACGAGACGTCGATCACGTCCTGGCGCAGGTTGTCGCGGGAGCGGTAGACGTTGGAGCTGATGAGGTAGGACCCGGAGGAGACCGACGTCCCCCCGCGCTGCTGCGGGGCGGTCGCGCCCCAGGCCGCCTGGCAGCTCGCGGACGGGCAGAGGACCGGCGCCTGCTTGAGGACGCTGCCGTTCGTGCACGTCCCGGGCGGGTTTGCGTCGCCCTGGGTACCCGGGGGACCGATCGCTGTGCAGGTACCGTCACCCCCGGAGGCGGTGACGCACTCGGGGTTCGTTCCCGTAGAGGCCACGGTCAGCGAGGTGTCGCAGTAGCTCCTCAGGCCGTGAAGCGGGGCGTCGAGCGCAGCCACGACGAAGCCCTGGGCAGCGAGCTCGTTCGCGACGAGGAGCATCTGGCCACGCCCTCCCCCCAGGCCGTGGTGGAAGACCACGAGCGGCTGGCAGAAGGGCGGGCTCGGCGGGTTCGTCGCCGGCACGCCCGGACAGGAGGTCATCTTGTCAGGTACCGCCGCCGGGTTCGGCACGGCGATGAGGGCCTGGACCGCGAGCGGCTTCGCCTGTGTCGCGCTCGGGTAGAAGGCGCCCGTCGTGGGGTCGATGAGGTTGTAGGTCGGGAAGGGCGCCTCGAGCACCTCGGCGAGGACCGGGTTCACCACGGTGCCCCCGATGGTCAGCGTCGTGACGCCCGGTACGACCGTGGGGTCGACGCCGAAGAGCGCGAAGGCGTCGCTGGGGGTGAGCGCGGTCACCGCACCGGGGACGATGGAGGTCCCTCCGCCCTGGTAGGGCAGCGCCGGCAGCTCGGCCATGACGTCGAGGATCGACTGGGTCGTGACGGTGTAGACCATCGCGATGTCGCTCTTCGTGATGCCGTGGTCCGCGGCGAGCTTCGGGAAGAGCGGCTTCAGCCCGAGGCGCATCTTCTCGAGCCCGGAGGACTCGGCGTTCGGGACGCCGGGAACGGTCGAGACGGCGGTCGAGGGGGCCGCGGCGCAGGCTGGCGACGGCTCGCAGAGAGGATTCGTGAACATCAGCATCTGGCCGAGCGTCGTGTTGTTGAGCGCGTTCCCGTGCGCGTCCAGGATGCGCTTCGTGATGACGACGGCGTAGGTGGTGCTCGACTTGAGCGGCTGGAGCGAGATCTGGCCGGGCGGATACGTGCCGGGGGCGGTTGGCGAGACGGGCCCGACCGGGACCGCGACGGCGGGCTGCAGCGCCACGGCGGTCGTGAGCGGTGGAGTGCCCTGCGAGAGTTGCGGCGGCTGCGCCAGGTAGCTCGGGAGCGTCGTGGAGGGGCTGGCGAGGAAGTCGACGAAGTCCTGGACCTCCACGTACGTGCCGGACGCGGGCTGATACTCGTAGAGGAAGATGCCGCCGTCGAGGTACGTGCTCGGGTTCGTGTTGTCGCGGACCGTGAGCGCCTGGATGGGGCCGCTCGTCGGTGCGAGCTGGATGGCGGTCGTGGAGAAGCCGTCGAGCGTCGAGATCTCGGGGATCTGCGCGTCGAGTGCGGCGTTCACGTTGCCGGTGAGCGGATCGATGAGGAAGTCGGAGGGCACGGGGATCTGCCCCGACGAGGCGTCACCTTCGACCCAGGTGTTCGCCGGAGCGATGGTGAAGGTGCCCGTCACCGCGATCTCGCTCTGCGGGAAGCCGGTGTTCGTCACCGCCGCGAAGACCGGCTGGTAGGCGTACCAGAGCGCCTGCGCCTGGAGACACTGGGCCGTGGGCGGCGTGGTGCCGCAGCCGGGAAGCGAGTTCGGCTGGGAGAAGAGCAGCGCGTAGGTGGTGCCCGACGGGTAGACCTGGCCGCCGCCGACGGTCTTCACGCCGTTCGAGCCGGTCCGCACCGCGAAGATGTACATGTGGCCGGGCGTCCAGAGCCGGTTCCCGGTCGCCGGGTTGAGGCCGTTCACGACGGTGAGGGTCCCGGTGGTCGAGCCGGCGGAGTAGGTGATGGGGCCGAGCGCCGGATACGTCCCGGCGGTGGCGTCCCACACGAGCAGGTTGCACTGGCTCGTCGCCGACGTGCTCGGGGCCGTGCACGGCTTCACGCTCGCCACGTCGATCAGGGGAACCGACGTCCCGGGCGACCCGACGTCCACCGTTACGAACGGGATGGTGAGGTCGAGCTCCTGGTCGTACGGGAACCCGCCGATGCTCTTGAAGTACCCGAGGAACTCGTACTCCGCGTTGGGAGGCGGGCTCGGGATCGAGAGCTCGAGGACGAGGTCGTTGGGCTGGGGAAGGACCGGGACGAGCGCCGTCGGGTCGAACGCGGCCGTCACCACGGACGACGCCTGCGTGTTCGTCACCGACGGGTTGCACGCGGAGAGTGCCAGCGCCAGGAACGGGACGGGCGCGAAGCGGCGAAGCGACATGCTGCCTCCTCGACGATGTGTGAAACGGTGCGCGGGATACGCGAAAACCACGGCTCCGTCTCGGACGGCGACCGTGGGTCAGCGGACGTTTCTAAAAGCTTCTAGCGCGTTGCGCTCGCGATAAGCATGGCCAAACGCGTCAAGGGTGACCAGGGGTCCGATGGGGTGGCGCGGCCCCATTGGCTTAACACGCTGCGTCACGAGGGGCGGCGGTCCAGGACCCGTCGCGCCTTTCCCTCGGACCGCTGGAGCGTCCGGGCGTCCACGAGCTCGACGGACACGGAGACGCCGAGCTCCGAGGCGAGGCGGCGCTGGATCGCAGCCTGGAGGTCGGCCCGCGACGGGCCGGCGACGGCCCCCTCGGGCGTCTCGACGAGCACGGTGGCCAGGTCCTCCCCGCCCTTGCGCTCGAGGACGATCTGGTAATGCGGAGCGGTCCCCTCCACCTCGAGGAGCACGGCCTCGATCTCCGAGGGGAAGACCCGGGCGCCCTTGACGATGAGCAGGTCGTCGGTGCGCCCCTTCACGCGGCTCATCCGGGTGAGGGTGCGCCCGCAGGGGCAGTCCCCGCGGACGACCGAGGTGAGGTCCCGGGTGCGATATCGGATCACCGGCAGGGCCTCGCGGGTGAGGGTCGTCAAGACGAGCTCGCCAACCTGCCCCTCCGGGACGGGCTCGAGCGTTTCCGGATCGATGACCTCGACGAGGAAGTGGTCCTCCGCGATGTGAAGTCCCCGGCGCTCCAGGCACTCCCCCGACACCCCCGGCCCCATGACCTCGGAGAGCCCGTAGTTGTCGGTCGCCTTCACCCCGAGCTTTTCCTCGAGCTCCTCCCGCATGGACTCCGACCAGGGCTCGGCCCCGAACAGGCCGTAGCGCAGCGAGAGGGCGTTCCGGAGCACGCCCGCCTCGATCATGGCGTCGGCGAGGACGAGCGCGTGGCTCGGGGTCGTGACGAGCGCGGTGGACCGGTAGTCCTGAATGATCTGGATCTGGCGCCGCGCGTTCGCGCTCGAGACGGGGATGACGGACGCGCCGATGCGCTCGGCGCCGTGGTGGAACCCGAAGGCGCCGGTGAACAGGCCGTAGTCGAACGCCACGTGCACCACGTCCTCCTTGCCGACGCCGCCGGCGACGAGGACCCGGGCGACCAGGTCGGCCCAGGTCTTCAGGTCGTTGCGGGTGTATCCGACCGCGGTGGCGAGGCCCGTCGTACCCGAGGAGGCGTGGACCCGCACGACGTCCCGCAGCGGCACCGCGAAGAGGCCGTAGGGATGGTTCTCGCGAAAGTCCCGCTTCGTCGTGAAGGGAAGCCGCCGGAGGTCGGCGAGCGAGCGGAGGTCGTCCGGGTCGAAGCCGGTCTCGTCGAACCGCTTCCGGTAGAAGGGGACGCTGCGGTAGACGCGGGAGAGCGTCGCCTCGAGGCGCTCCAGCTGGAGCTGCTCGAGCTCCTCCCGGTCCATCCTCTCGCTGTCGGGCTGCCAGGCCATGGCTCCTCCCTTCGGTTCGCCCCGGGCGGCTCACGCCCTCGGCTCTGCCTCGCTCCCCAGGTAGGCGCGCTGGACGTCCCGGTTCGCGAGCAGCTCCTCGGCGCTGCCCGAGAGGACGACGCGCCCGGTCTCGAGCACGTAGCCGCGGCGCGCGATGCGCAGCGCGCCGCGGGCGTTCTGCTCGACGAGCAGCACCGTCGTCCCCTGCGCGCTGACCCGCTCCACGATGGCGAAGATGTCCTTGACGACGAGCGGGGCGAGCCCCATGGAGGGCTCGTCCAGCATCAGCAGGTCCGGGCGAGCCATGAGCGCCCGCCCGATGGCGAGCATCTGCTGCTCGCCGCCCGAGAGGGTGCCGGCGAGCTGTCGCTCGCGCTCGCGGAGCACCGGGAAGAGCCCGTAGACGCGGTCGATCTCGCCCCTCGCGTCCCGCCCGCGACGGCGGTACTGCACGTAGCCGCCGAGGAGCAGGTTCTCGCGCACCGGCATGGAGGCGAACACCTGCCGCCCCTCCGGCACGAGCGAGCAGCCGAGCGCCACGATCGCGTCCGTCCGGGTGCCGCGGATGTCGCTTCCCTTGAAGGCGATCTCGCCGCCGCGCGCCGCCACGAGGCCCGCGATCGAGCGCAGGAGCGTCGTCTTCCCCGCGCCGTTCGCGCCGATGATGGCGACGATCTCGCCCGGGTTCACGTGCAGGGAGACCCGGCGCAGGACGGGCAGCATGCCGTAGGCGACGTCGAGGTTGCGGACCTTGAGCATCTACTCCCCCAGGTATACCCGGACGACGTCGGCGTTCTCCTGCACGGCGCGGGGCGCGGCGTCGGCGATCTTCTCCCCGAAGCAGAGGACCGCCACCTCGTCGGAGACGCTCATGACGAGAGACATGTCGTGCTCGACGACGAGCACCGTGACGCCGCGCTCGCGGATGCGCCCGATGAGCCCGGCCAGGTCGGCGGTCTCCCGCATGTTGAGACCGGCGGCGGGCTCGTCGAGGAGCAGGAGCGCCGGCTCCGAAGCGAGCGCCCGGGCGAGCTCCACTCCGCGCTGCTGCCCGTAGGAGAGGCTTCCCGCCGGGATCCCGGCCAGGCCGGCGATGCCCACGAACTCCATCGCCTCGAGCGCCGCCTGGGCGATGGCGCGCTCCTCGCGCCGGGAGCGTGGCGTGTGGAGCATCCCCGAGACGAACCCACCGGTGCTGCGGACGTGGCGGCCCACCATCACGTTCTCGAGCGCCGTCATGTGGGGGAAGACCTTCAGGTTCTGGAAGGTGCGCGACATCCCGAGCGCCGCTGCCTCGTGCGGCGGCCTCCCGTCGACCCGCCGGTCCCGGAACCGGATGGTCCCCTCGTCCGGCGCCCGGAAGCCCGACACGAGGTCGAAGAGCGTCGTCTTCCCGGCGCCGTTCGGGCCGATGAGCCCCTTCACGGTCCCCTCCTCGACCCGGAAGGAGACGCCGCGGACGGCCTGGACGCCGCCGAAGCGCTTCGAGACCCGGTCGACCTCGAGCAGCGCCATCAGGTCTCCTCCCCGGGCGCCCGCCGCGGCGCCACCCGGGAGAGGAGCGCGCGGAGGTCCGCCGCGAGGATCCCGTCCGGGAAGAAGAGCATGACGGCCACCAGGATCCCGCCGAAGACCGCGTCGTCGTAGGCGCCGAAATAGCCCCGCAGGGAGAGGAAGTTCAGGACGGCGCTCGCCGTGAGGGTGCCCCACAGGCTGCCCATCCCGCCGACCGCCACGATGGCCACGTATCGGACGGACTTCATGACCCCGGCCTCGGACGGACCGATGCCGCCGTTGTAGTGGGTGAGGAGGACGCCGGAGACCGTGGCGGTCACCGCGGCGAGCACGAAGGTCCTGAGCTTGAGGGCCCCGGCGTCGACGCCCATGGCGCGGGCCGCGTCCTCCGCCCCGTGGATGGCCGCGAGCGCGCGCCCGGTCCGGGAGTGGATGAGGTTCAGGAGCAGGAGCATGGCGAGCGCGACGAGGCCCCAGGCGAGGTAGTAGTTGGGCACCCGGTCGGCGGACCCGCCTCCCACGCGGAGCCCGGGCACGAGCTCGAACGGCGGCACCCCGGAGATCCCGTCGGCCGCGCCGAGCGCCTGCGTCCCGACCGCGATGCTCGAGACGATGGTCCCGAAGGCGAGCGTGGCCATGGCGAGGTAGTGGCCGCGCAGGCGCAGGACCGGGACGCCGAGCGCCACGGCCACGGCGGCCCCGAGGACGACGGCGGCGAGGCAGGCCAGCCAGGGCGAGAGGCCGAGGACCTGGCCCCCGAAGAGATCCGGGCGCGGGGTCGCGAGGTGGAGGCGCACCAGGGCGGCGACGGCCGGGTGGCCGCGGCGGGAGGAGAGGTCGAGGGTGGTGAGGAGCGCCGAGGTGTAGCCCCCGATCGCGAAGAAGCCGGCCTGGCCGAGCGAGATCTGGCCGGCGTAGCCCATGAGGAGCGAGAGGCCCAGGACCGCGAGCGTGTAGTACGCGGACATCGTGAGCTGGGTGAGGAAGAAGGCCTTCCCCGCGCCGCTCGCGGCGAGCTGCGCCGCCACCACGACGGCGCCGAAGGCGGCGACCTGGGCGGCTCGCGACGTCCTCATCCGAAGTCCCTGAGGCGCGAGGCCTCCCGGCTCCCGAAGAGGCCGCTCGGGCGCACGACCAGGATGGCGAGCAGGATCGTGAGCGTCACCACGTCCTTGTAGGCGGTGGGCAACAGCGACACCGAGAGGGACTCGAGGACGCCGAGGACGAGCCCCGCAGCCACCGCCCCGCCCGAGTTCCCGAGCCCTCCCAGGATGGCGACCGTGAAGCCCTTGATCGCGAGCGGGCCGCCGATGGCGTACGACGTGTAGGTGATCGGAGAGACGACGCATCCGGCGAGCGCGCCGATGGCGGCCGAGAGGACGAAGGAGAGGGTCACGAGGTTCCGGGTGGGGATCCCGCAGAGGGCGGCGGCCTCCCGGTTCGACGCGCAGGCGCGCATCTCCCACCCCACCATGGTGTGGCCGAAGAAGAAGGAGAGGAAGGCCACGATGAGGGCGGTGGTGCCGAGGACCCAGAGGACCTGGGGCGAGACCCTCGCCCCGGCGAGGGAGATCGCGCTCACCTCGTCGCCGGTGAAGTAGGGAAGCGAGCGGACGCCCTCGCCCCAGGCGGCGAGCGCCCCCTCCCGGAGCAGGATGGCGACGCCGATGGTGATGACGATGAGGCGGAGCACGCCCGGCCGCTTCAGCCACCGGACGAAGGCCACCTCCACGAGCGCGCCCACCGCCGCGGTGGCGGCGACGGCCCCGGCGACGGCCAGCGGGAGCGGCACCGCCCGCGACAGGGACACGGCGATCATGCCGCCCAGCATGACGAACTCGCCCTGGGCGAAGTTGATGATGCCGGTGGCGTTGTAGATGATGTTGAAGCCGATGGCGACGACCGCGTAGATCGAGCCGTACGTCAGCCCTGCCACCAGGTACTGGAGGAGGAGCTCGAGGGTCATGGCCGGGGCGGCCAGCGACTCACGGGCTAGGGCCCGAGGGGGACGAAGCGGCCGTCCTTCACCGTGAGGAGCTCGAAGCAGCTCGGGTCGAGGCCGTTGTGGTCGGCCGCCGAGAAGCTGAAGATCCCGGCGGTGCCCACGAAGCCCTTCAGGCCCTCGATGGCGCTGCGCGCCTTCTCGCGGTCCGCGCCGGCCTGCTCCACGGCCCTCGCGAGGATCATGAGGGAGTCCCAGGCGTGCCCGCCGAAGGTCGACACGTCCTCGTGGTACCGCGCCTCGTAGGCCTTCTTGTAGGCCTCCACGACCCCCTTCTGCGGGTGGCTGGCGGGGAGCGCCTCCGCGACCACGATCCGGCTCGCCGGGAAGATGACGCCCTCCGCGGCGGCCCCCGCGGCGCGCGCGTACTGGACGTTCGCGAAGCCGTGGCTCTGGAAGACGGGGACGGCGAGCCCCATCTGGCGCACGTTCTTGATGACGATGGCCTGGGCCGGCTCGATCGACCAGTTGAGCACGGCCTGCACGCCCGCCGCCTTGAGCTTCGTGACCTCGGCGGTGAGGTCGGTGGCCGCCTTGTCGTAGACCTCGTTCACGACCACCTGGATGCCGTAGGCGGGGGCGAGCTTCTCCACCTGCTCCTTGCCCGCCTTCCCGAACCCGGTGTTCGAGGAGAGGAACCCGATCCGCGTGATCCCCATCTTCTTCATCCGCCCGAAGATCATCTCGACGGCGAAGCTGTCCTTCGGGGCGACCTTGAACACGTGGGGGGCGACCGGGTTCACGATCGCCTCGGCCGCGGCCATGGAGAGCAGCGGCGTCCTTCCCTCCTCGGCGACGGCCTTCACCTGCAGGGTCTCGCCGCTCGTCGTGGGGCCGACGATGGCGAAGACCTTCTCCTCCTCGATCAGCTGCCGGGCGAAGGAGACCGCCTTGTCCGAGTTGCCGCCGGTGTCCTTCACCACGAGCTCGACGGGGTGGCCGGCGACACCTCCCTTGGCGTTCAGCTCCTGGACCACCATCTCCAGGGTCCGGGCCTCGGGCGCCCCGAGGTAGGCGGCCGGCCCGGTGACGGCCACGAGCGCGCCTATCCGGATCGGCTCCTTGGCGGTTGCGGCGAAGGCGGCGGCGAGCATTCCTGCCACGGCGCCGAAACGAGTGGCTCTCATGCGTCCTCCCTGTGTCCGCTACCTGTCCAGGATCACGAAGCGGCCGTCCTTGACCGTCAGCATCTCGAACGAGCCGAGGTCGAGCCCGTTGTGGTCGGCGGGCGAGAAGGTGAAGACGCCGCTCGTGCCCACGAAGCCCCGGGTGCTCTCGATGGCGGCCCGGACCTTGGTTCGGTCGAAGCCCACCTGCTCGATGGCGCGAACGAGAATCTGGAAGGCGTCCCAGGCGTAGCCACCGAACCCGCTCACCTCCTCGCCGTACCGCGAGCGGTAGGCCTGCCGGTAGGCGACGAGCACCGCCTTCTGGGGGTGGCCGTCGGGCAGCATGTCGGCGACGAGCAGCCGCCCGAGGGGGAAGATGACCCCCTCGGCCGCCGGCCCGGCCGCCTTCACGTAGGCGAGGTTCCCGAATCCGTGGCTCTGGTAGATGGGGATGGTGAGCCCGATCTGCCGGACGTTCTTCACGAGGATCGACTGCGCGGGCTCGATCGACCAGTTGAGGACCGCCTGGACGTTCGCGCCCTTGAGCTTCGTCGCCTCGGCGGTGAGGTCCGTCGCCGCCTTGTCGTACACCTCGTTCAGCGCGATCTGGATCCCGTAGTCGGGCGCGAGCTTCTCGATCTGCTCCTTCCCGGCCTTGCCGAACCCGGTGTTGCTCGACAGCACGGCGATGCGAGAGATGCCCCGCTTCCTCATGTTTTGGAAGATCATCATCACCGCGTGGCTGTCCTTCTGCGCCGTCTTGAAGACGTAGAGGGCGACCGGGTTCACGATGGCCTCGGCGGCCGCGAGCGAGATGAGCGGCGTCCTGCCCTCCTCCGCGATGGCCTTCACCCGAAGGGTCTCGCCGCTCGTCGAGGGGCCGAGGATGGCGAAGACCTTGTCCTCGTCGATGAGCTGCTTCGCGAAGGAGACGGCCTTCTCCGCGTCGCCCCCCGAGTCCCGGACCAGGAGCTCGACCTGGCGGCCGCGAACGCCGCCCTTGGCGTTCACCTGCTGCACGAGCATCTCCAGCGTCCGCGCCTCCGGGGCGCCGAGGAAGGACGCGGGGCCGGTGACCGACAGGATGGCTCCGATGCGAAGAGTTTCTGCCGCGGAGGCGGTGGATGCCGAGAGCGCGAGCGCGCCCACGGCCCATGCGACGTGGCCCCTCATTTCGTCCCTCCCCCGGCGCTCTAGCGCCGCTCCTTGCGGTGGTCGAGCACCCGCCGGGCCTTCCCCTCGGACCGGGTGATCGTGTTCGGCGCCACGAGCTCGACCTTCATGCGGATGCCCGTGACGGAGTGGATCTCGTGGTCGATGCGATCCCGCAGGTCGACCATCTGGCGCATCTCGTCCGAGAAGTCCCGCGGCCGGATCTCGACCTTGACGACCGCCTCGTCGAGCGTCCCCGGGCGGGCCACCTCGATGAGGTAGTGGGGTGCCGCTCCCTCGACGCGCAGGAGCGCCTCCTCGACCTGCGAGGGGAAGACGTTCACGCCGCGGATGATGAGCATGTCGTCGGAGCGTCCGACCACCCGGCCCATCCGCACGCCGGTCCGGCCGCACGGGCACGGCGACCGATCGAGCGCGGCCAGGTCCCGCGTCCGGTAGCGCAAGATCGGCATGGCCTCCTTCGTGAGGCTCGTGAAGACGAGCTCTCCGACGACGCCGTCCGGCACCGGCTCGAGCGACACCGGCTCCACGCACTCCACCACGAAGTGGTCCTCGGCGACGTGCATCCCGCCCCGCGCCGCGCACTCCCCGGAGACGCCGGGTCCCACCACCTCGGAGAGGCCGTAGTTGTTGAAGGCGGCGATGCCGAACTCGCCCTCGATGGCGAGGCGCATCTCCTCGGTCCACGGCTCGCCGCCGAAGTGGCCGAGGCGGAGCCCCAGGTCGCGGGGGTCCGTCCCCTCGGCCCGGGCCACCTCGGCGACGTGCAGCGCGTAGCTCGGCGTGCAGACGAGCACCTCCGGCCGGAGGTCGCGGAGCAGCATGACCTGCCGGGGCGTGTTGCCGCCCGCGGCGGGGATCACCCCGGCCCCCACGCGCTCGATGCCCTGGTGCAGCCCGAACCCGCCCGTGAAGAGCCCGTAGCCGAAGGCCACGTGCACGAGGTGCTCGGGCCGGAGGCCCCCGGCGACGAGGAAGCGGGCGCAGAGGCCGGACCAGCCTTCCAGGTCCTTCCGCGTGTACGCGACGAAGGTCGGCTTGCCGGTGGTGCCCGAGGAGCCGTGGACCCTCGCCACCTCGGAGCGCGGCACGGCGAGCATCCCGAGCGGGTAGTTCCTGCGGAGGTCGTCCTTCACGGTGAACGGGAACCGCCGGAGGTCCTCGACCGAGCGCACGACCTCCGGCCCGACGCCGGCGCGGGCGAAGGCCTCGCGGTAGAAGGGGGTGGCGGCGGCGCGCCCGAGGGACGAGCGCAGGCGCTCCGCCTGCAGGCGCGAGAGATCGGCCCGCGGGAGCGTCTCGGCCGGATCCCAGACCCGGTTCTCCCCTTCCGCCTGCATGCGAGGTCGCCGGGGCGCTTCCTCAGGCGCCCATGGCCCGGAACGCCTCCTCGCGGGTGAGCACGTGCACGCCGCGCTCGACGAGGAGCTTCGCCGCCCGGTCCGGGTCCTCCACGCGGAAGGCGAGCACCGCGGTCTTCCCCTTGTGGCCGGCCGCGAGGGGGTAGATGTACTCGACGGACAGCCCGGAGCGGTCGAAGGCCTCGAGCACCTCGCCGAGCCCGCCGGCGCGGTCGGGGACCTCGGCGGCGAGGACCTCCGTCACGTTCACGACGCAGCCGGCCCGCTCCAGCGCCTGCTTGGCCCGCTCCTCGTCCTTCACGACGAGGCGCAGGATGCCGAACTGCTGGGTGTCGGCGAGCGACATCGTGAGGATGTCGATGCCCGCCTGGCCGAGCACCTGGCAGGGGAGCTTGAGCTGTCCCGGCCGGTTCTCGAGGAAGAGCGAAAGCTGCCGGAGCTTCATGGGGTCCGTCCTCCCGCCTCAGATCTGGCGCTCGTCGATGACGCGCTTCGCCTTGCCCTCGCTGCGCTGGATCGTCCTCGGGCCGACGAGCGTCACCCGGGCGCGGATGCCGAGCGTGTGGTCGAGCGACTGCTCGAGCTTCCGCTGCAGCCCCTCGAGCGCGCGCACCTTGTCCGAGAAGACCTCGGGGGTCACCTCCACCCGCACCTCCATCTCGTCGAGCCCCTTCTCGCGGGTCAAGACGATCTGGTAGTGCGGGAGCGTGCCCTCGACGGCGAGGAGCGCCGTCTCCACCTGCGAGGGGAAGACGTTCACGCCCCGGACGATGATCATGTCGTCCGAGCGCCGGCCGATGCGCCGGATGCGGCGGACCGAGCGTCCGCAGACGCACGGCTCCGGGACGATCGCCGTCACGTCCCGCGTCCGGTAGCGGATCATGGGCATCGCGTCCTTGGAGAGCGTCGTGAGCACGAGTTCCCCCTCCGCGCCGTCCGGGAGCACCTCGCCCGTCTTGGGATCCACGACCTCCGGGTAGAAGTGGTCCTCGAAGATGTGAAGGCCCGACTGGGCGAAGCACTCGATGCCGACGCCCGGGCCGACGATCTCGGAGAGGCCGTAGATGTCGTAGGCCTTGACGCCGGTGTCGGCCTCGATGCGGCGGCGCATGGCCTCGCTCCAGGGCTCGGCCCCGAAGATCCCGGCGCGCAGGCGCGAGAAGTCCGCGTGGAGCTCCTTGCCCCGCTCCACGAGGTGCAAGAAGTAGCTCGGGGTGCAGCAGATGGCGGTGACGCCGAAGTCCTGCAGCACCATGATCTGGCGCTCGGTGTTGCCGCCCGAGATGGGGATGACGGTCGCGCCGAGCGACTCCGCCCCGTAGTGGGCGCCGAGCCCGCCGGTGAACAGGCCGTAGCCGTAGGCGTTCTGCACCACGTCGCCGCGGTGGAGCCCGCAGGCGGCGAAGGCCCGCACCATGACCTCCGTCCACACGTCGAGGTCCGCCTGCGTGTACGCGACCACCGTCGGCTTGCCCGTGGTCCCCGAGGAGGCGTGGAGCCGGACCACCTCCTCCATCGGGCTCGCGAAGAGGCCGAACGGGTACGTGTCCCGGAGGTCGGTCTTCACGGTGAACGGGAGCCTGCCCAGATCCTCGAGCGCGCGGACGTCGTCGGGGTTGAGGCGGCGCTCGTCCATGCGTCCGCGGAAGAGCGCCACCCGATCGTAGGCGCGGCGCACGATGCGCTTCAGGCGCTCGAGCTGCAGCCCGCGGAGCTGCGGGACGGGCACGTAGTCGGGCGCGCTCGCGGGGTGGTAGCGGCGGTCGTCTGAGCTCTTCACGGTGAGCGCTCCTCAGGCGGCGGCGCGGGCACGGGCGGCGGCTCGCCCCGCCTCGAAGGCCTTGAAGTTGACCTCGTGGAGGCGCTCCGGAAGCGCGGCGGCGATGGCCGCCCGCCAGTGCTCCTCCGCGATCGAGAGGTGGTGCGAGAGCGCCCCGAGGAGTGCCACGTTGAGGCTCCGGCGATTCGGGAGGCTCCCCTCGGCGACGAGGTCCGGGGGGATGAGGACGCCGCCGGCGCGCAGCACCTGGCGGTTGTTCTCGACCTCGGAGGGGGCGAGCACGACGAGGAAGTCCGCCTCTCCGGCGGGGACCATGGGCGAGAACACCTCCCGCCCGAAGCGGACGTCGCTCGTCACCGAGCCCCCGCGCTGGCTCATCCCGTGGATCTCGGCCTTCTTCACGTCGAAGCCGGACCGGAAGACCGCGTCGGCGAGGATGTCGGAGGCCTTGATGACGCCCTGGCCCCCGAGCCCCGCGAAGACGACGTTCACGACGTCAGGCATCGCCGCCTCCGCAGGCGTCGCACGCCGCAGACTGGGCGGCCCGCTCGGCGTTCACCTTCTCGTAGTGGCGGATGTCCGCGGCCGCGAGGACGCACGGGCGCCGCGCCACGATGACCGCGAGGTCGTTCGCCTTCAGGCGCTCGACGAGCAGCCTCTCGAAGCCGGCCGGGTCCTTGACGGGGTCGACGACGTACACGTGGGAGACGCCCGCGCCCCGCGAGATCCCCTCGATGGAGACCTGGCCGGTGGCCGTGTGGTCGAGCTTCCGTCCCGTGCCGGGGTGTTCCTGCTGCCCGGTCATCGCGGTCGTCCCGTTGTCGAGCACGATGAGCACGTGGCCGGTCTTCGGAGGGTTGTAGACCATCTCCATGAGGCCGTTCACGCCGCTGTGGATGAAGGTCGAGTCCCCGATGATCGACACCACCCGGCGCGCCTCGGCCTCGGGAAGCACGTGCCGGAGGCCGAGTCCCACGCCCACCGACGCCCCCATGGCCACGCAGGTGTCCATGGCCTGGTAGGGCTCCATGACGCCGAGGGTGTAGCAGCCGATGTCGCCGGCCACGATGCAGTCGAGGCGCTTGAGCGTGCCGTAGACCGGGTGGTAGGGGCAGGCCTCGCAGAGCTCCGGCGGCTTGGCCTTCGCGGGAGGGGGCTCCGGCGCGTCGTCGCCCGAGAGGATGCGGCGCACCCGCTCCACCGAGAGCTCCCCGAAGCGGAAGCGTTCGGCCTTCGCCTCGACGGGGATGCCGGCGGCGCGGATCGCCTCCGCGAAGACCGGGTCGCCCTCCTCCACCACCACGCAGCGATCGACGCTCCGAGCGAAGGAGCGGACGAGCCCGAGGGGCAGGGGGAAGACGGTTCCGAGCCTGAGAAAGCTCGCGCCCGGCGCCGCCTCGCGGGCGTGCTGGTAGGCGATCCCGGAGGTGACGATGCCGAGCCGGCCGTCGCCCCGGACGACCGCGTTCAGGGGAGAGGTCTCCGCCCACTCGGCGATCTCGGCGAGCTTCTGGCGGAGCCTCCGGTGCGCCGGCCGCGCAAAGCCCGGGATCATGACGCGCCCGCGGATGTCTCTCACGAAGTGGGGCGCGGCGGCCGGCGGGAGCGGAGACGCGCGGCGAAGCAGGACCGACTTCGAGTGGCAGACGCGCGTCGTCACCCGGAGGATCACGGGGATGTGGAAGCGCGCCGAGAGCTCGAAGGCCGCGAGCGCAAAGTCGTAGGCCTCCTGGGACGAGGAAGGCTCGAGCATGGGGATGCCGGCGGCCGATGCGTAGCGCCGGTTGTCCTGCTCGTTCTGGGAGGACGCCATGCCGGGGTCGTCGGCGGAGACGAGCACGAGCGCCCCGTCCACGCCGGTGTAGGCGGCCGTGAACAGGGGGTCGGCGGCGACGTTCACGCCCACGTGCTTCATCGTGACGAGCACGCGAGCGCCCGCGAAGGCGGCTCCGAGGCCGACCTCGAGGGCGACCTTCTCGTTCGGCGCCCACTGCGCTCGCCCCCCGAGGGCCCCGAAGGCCTCCAGGATCTCGGTGGACGGGGTCCCGGGGTAGCCGGTCCCGAGCGCCACCTCGGCGTCGAGCGCGGCGAGGGCGACGGCCTCGTCGCCGCTCATCAGCCCGCGCTGCGGGGCCTTCGCTGCGGTCGCGGTCTCCACGTCCAGGGCACCTTTCGCAAGCGGCCACGGCCCGCGGCGCCCGGGAGGCGCCCGGCGGGACGGCGGCCGGAAGAGTGAGCCGCCGATTTTCCTTTTTTGGAACGAAGGTGGCAAGGGCGGCCTGGCCTCGGCGTCCCGCTCCGGAGATCCCGTCCCCCCGGGGGGGCGCCTGCCGTGCGCGCCCCGGGAGGCGCCGAGGACTGGCGCGCGCCGGCGCGGCGTGGCAAGGGTCGGACGGGGAACTGCCGGTGGAACCCGTCCGAACGCTCGAGGAGCTCGTCGACCGCGCCGTCGTGGGCGGGGCGAGGGTGGTGGCGGTCCCCGCGGCCGAGAGCGACACCGCGCTCGCGGCCGTGGTGGAGGCGCGCCGCCGCGGCATCGCGCGGGGCCTTCTCCTCGGCGGCCGGGAGGCGCTCGTCGACCGGCTCTGGAAGCTCGAGGAGGACCCGGCCCATCACGAGATCGTGGAGGAGCCCGACGACGCGCGCGCGGCGCGCCGTGCCGTCGAGCGCATCCGGGCCGGAGAAGCCTCCTTGCTGCTCAAGGGGCGACTGTCGACGGGGGATCTCCTGCGGGCGGTCCTCGACCGGTCGCAGGGCCTGCGGACGGGCCGGCTCCTCTCCGACGTGATGGTGAGCGAGCATCCGACGCCCTCGCCGCCCCGGATCGTGGGAATGAGCGACGGCGGCGTGAACGTCGCCCCGGGCCTCGCCGAGAAGAGGGCCATCCTCGAGAACGCCGTGCGGGTGTTCCGCCGCCTGGGGTTCGAGCGGCTGGTCGTGGCGGTGGTGTGCGCGGCCGAGGCGCCGAGCGAGGCGATGCCACACACCCTCGAGGCGCGCGCGCTCGCGGAGATGGCGGACCGGGGGGAGATCGCCGGGTGCGAGGTGGTCGGGCCGCTCGCCCTGGACAACGCATTGCTCCCCTGGGCGGCGCGCGCCAAGGGAATCGCCCATCCGCTGGCCGGCCGGGCCGACATCCTGCTCGTCCCCACCATCGAGGCGGGGAACATCCTCGGCAAGGCGTTCTCCTGGCTCGCAGGAAAGCCGGTCGCGCACGTCATCGAGGGTGCGAGGGTCCCGGTGCTCATCCCGTCGCGGGTCGAGCGGGCGGGCGACAAGCTGCTGTCCATCGCGCTCGGCGCGCTCTGCACGGGGGAGCCGTGAGCGGTCCCGCGGCGGCGCCCCGGGAGGGCTTTCTCGTCCTGGCGGTGAACCCCGGCGCCGCGTCCACGAAGCTCGGGCTCTTCCGCGGTGCCGACCTGCTGCGGGAGGAGACGGTGAGGCACTCCGAGGCGGAGCTGTCGCGGTACGGGGCGGTCCGGGACCAGCTCGGGATGCGCCTCGGCGAGGTGCGCGCCTTCGCCGCGCGGGCGGCGGCCGGGGAGCGCCTCGACGCCGCCGTCGGGCGCGGCGGGCTGCTCGGACCGGTCCCGGCGGGCACGCTCGTCGCCACCCCGGCCATGGCGGAGGAGCTGCTCGGCGGGGCGCGGGGTGAGCACGCCTCGAACCTCGGCGTCCCGCTGGCGATGGCGATCGCAGCGGAGCACGGCTGCCCCGCCTACACCGTCGACCCGGTGAGCGTGGACGAGCTCGACGACGCGGCGCGTGTGACCGGCCTCGCGGGCGTCGAGCGCAGGAGCTTCTGCCACGCGCTCAACATCCGCGCGGTGGCGAGGCGCCACGCGGGGATCGCCGGGCGCCCGCTCGAGTCCCTGTGCGCGGTCGTCATCCACCTCGGCACCGGCGTCTCGCTCGCCGCGCTCCGCGGCGGGAGGATGGTCGACGTCGTGAATCCGCAGGACGAGGGACCGTTCTCCGGAGACCGCGCCGGCGGGGTCCCCGTCACCGCGGTCGTCGACATGTGCTTCGCCCCCGGGGCGCAGCGCGCATCGGTGAGGAGGCGGCTGTTCGGGGACGGCGGACTCTACTCCCACCTCGGGACCCGGGACGCGCGGGAGGCCGTCGCGCGCGCGCGCGCCGGTGACGGCGCCGCCCGCCGCCTCGTGGACGCGATGGCGCTCCAGATCGCGAAGGCCGCCGGCGGGCTCGCAGCCTCGCTCGGCGGCGGGCTCGAGGCCGTACTTCTCACGGGAGGGATGGCCCACCTACCGGAGGTGGTCGCGCCCGTCGCCCGGCGGGTGGAGTGGATGGCCCCCGTCTTCACCTACCCCGGGGAGGACGAGCTCCGCGCGCTCGCCGAGGGGGCGCAGCGGGTGCTCTCCGGGGAGGAGGCGGCGATCGACTACCGCGTCCCGGGGCGGTGAAACGACGGCCAGCGGAGCGCCGGCCGGGCGGTGAGCACGAGCCGCGCGCCGCGCTGCCGCCGAACGGTGGACCAGGCGAGCCCCAGCCCCGCGAGGATCAGGATCGCGCCCACCTCGGCCTGGTGCATGCGCTCCCTGACGAGGACCACCTGGGCCGCGAAGAGGTAGCCGAGCCCGAACACGACCGGCACGGACACGAGCGCAGCCACGCCGTCCGCGAGCAGGAAGGTCGCGGTCCGGACGCCCATCGCGCCGGCACTCGCGAAGACCGGGAGGCGGAGCGGGAAGAGGAGGCGGGCCGCCACGACGGTGAGGAAGTCGTGGTTCGCGAAGTGGCCCTCCACCCATGCCCGGCGCTCCGGCGTGAAGAAGCGCTTGAGGTGGCGCGAGGCCATGACGCGCGCCCCGTGGCTTCGCCCGAGCCGGAAGAGGACGTAGTCGCCGGCGAGGATCCCGGTGCCGATGGCGACGACGGCCGGCCAGGCGGACAGGGTTCCCTGTCGGACGAGGAAGCCGGTCGTGAGCTGGACCACCTCCTCGGGGAACGGGAGCCCGAGCCCTCCCCCGAGCAGGAGCGCGAAGACCGCGAGGTAGCTGAACTTCGCGAGGAGGCGCGGGATCACGCCTCCAATATGGGTCCTCGGGTGGCGTGCGGTAGGCCCCCCCGGGCCCCCATTTCGAGCCGCCGGCGCTGTCTCCGGTCCATGGTCCCGCCACGACGGAAGAATCCGGTTGCAGCCGGTTGGCGCGGCGCGTTAGATCGTGCCGTTGATTCCCGAGTCAAGGAGCGGCCATGCCCCTCAAGATCCTGGTGACCGCGAAGCGCGTCGAGGACCCGGAGTCGAAGATCCGCGTGAAGCCCGACGGCAGCGGGATCGTCACCGAAGGCGTGAACTACAAGGTGAACCCCTTCGACGAGATCGCCGTCGAGGAGGCGCTGCGGCTCAAGGAGAAGCACGGCGGCGAGGTGGTGGTCGCCTCGATCGGCAGCGACAAGTCGGTGACCGAGATCCGCGCGGCGCTGGCGATGGGCGCGGACCGCGGCATCCTGGTCCGGCACGACGGCCCGCTCGATCCGTTCGTGGTCTCGGCCCTGCTCGCCAAGGTGTGCGAGAAGGAGAAGCCGGACGTCGTGCTGCTCGGGAAGCAGTCGATCGACGACGACCAGAACCAGGCCGGGCAGTTCCTGGCCGAGCGCCTGGGGCTCGGGCAGGCCACCTGCGCCTCCAAGACCGAGAGCCTGGAGAGCGAGGCGGAGCAGAAGAAGCTTCCCGGCGTCCTGCTCGCCGCCGACGGGAAGAGCGTGCGGGTGGTCCGGGAGGTCGACGGCGGGCTCGAGACGCTCGACGTCTCGCTCCCCGCGGTCGTCACCTGCGACCTCCGGCTGAACAAGCCGCGGTTCGCCTCGCTCCCCGGGATCATGAAGGCGAAGAAGAAGCCGCTCGAGGAGCTCGCCGCGGCGTCCCTGGGCGTCGACCTCGCGCCCCGGGTGGTCGTGCGCCGCGTCTCCGAGCCGCCGAAGCGCAAGGGAGGCGTGAAGGTCGCCGACGTGGCGGAGCTCTACGAGAAGCTGAAGAACGAGGCGAAGGTCCTCTAGGCGGGAGACCACCATGGCGAACGTACTCGTCGTCGCGGAGCACTCGGGCGGCCACCTGCGCAAGGCCACCCTCCACGCCATTTCCGCGGGCCGCGCGCTCGCGAAGCGAGTCGGCGGGGCCGTCCACGCGGCCGTCCTCGGCAAGGGGGTCGGAGGCCTCGCCGCCGAGATCGCAGGCTACGGCGCCGTCGTCCACTGCGCCGACGCGCCGGCTCTCGAGCACTACACCGCGGAGGCCTTCGCGCCGGTGGTGGCCGAGATCGCGAAGGGCGCCCAGGCCACCTTCGTCCTCGCCGCGGCGAGCTCCTTCGGAAAGGACCTCCTGCCGCGCGTCGCCGCCCGGCTGGGCGCCGCCGCGGCCACCGAGGTGCTCGGCTTCGCCGGCGACGGCCCGGCGGTGACGTTCTTGCGTCCCATGTGGGCGGGCAACGTGCTCGCCGAGGTGGAGATCGCGACGCCGGTGAAGGTGCTCTCCGTGCGCCCCACCGAGTTCCCGGCGGCGTCGAAGGAGGGGACGGGCGAGGTGAAGGCCGTCGCCGTGGCGGTCGACGCCGCGGCGCAGAAGACCCGGTTCGTCGAGTTTCGCGAGGTGAAGAGCGCCCGCCCCGAGCTCACCGAGGCGCGCGTGATCGTGGCCGGGGGGCGCGGGACGAAGGGCGACTTCAAGGAGGTCGAGGCGCTCGCCGACGAGCTCGGCGCCGCGGTGGGCGCGAGCCGCGCGGCGGTCGACGCCGGCTGGGTGCCGAACGACTGGCAGGTCGGGCAGACCGGAAAGGTGGTGGCGCCGGAGCTCTACGTCGCCGCCGGCATCTCGGGCGCCATCCAGCACCTCGCCGGGATGAAGGGCTCGAAGGTGATCGTGGCGGTCAACAAGGACCCCGAGGCGCCCATCTTCCAGCTCGCGGACTACGGGATCGTGGGGGACCTGTTCAAGGTGCTGCCCGAGCTGCGGGAGAAGGTGAAGGCCGGCAAGGGCTCGTGATCGCCGAGCGCGACCTCGCGGACCTGGGGATCCACCGGATCTCCATGCCCATCCCGTTCCCGGAGGCGGGCGGTCCGGTGAACGCCTACGCGCTCGCCGACCGGGACGGGGGGCTCGTCCTCTTCGACGCCGGGCTCGGCTCGCGGGACGCGGAGGCGGCCCTGGCGGAGGGGCTGCGCCGCATCGGCCGGAGCCCCTCCGACGTCCGCCGCATCGTCGTCTCCCACGGCCACGTGGACCACTTCGGGGGCGCCCGGACCGTCATGGAAGGCGCCGGGCACGACGTGCCGGTCGAGGTCCACCCGCGCGACCTCCCCAAGGTGGCCGGAGCGGGCGCCCGGTGGGAGGAGCTCGCGCCGGCCTACGGCGCCCACCTCCGGAGGCTCGGCGTGCCGGCCGAAACGCTCGGGGAGGCGGCACGCGAGGTGGCTCGCGGCTTCGCGCTGGCGCGCCCCGTTCCGTCGGCGCGGCCCCTCGACCTCGAGGAGCCCGTCCGGCTCTCCCACGCGACGTTCGAGATCCTCCACATGCCCGGCCACACGCCGGGCCTCGTGTGCCTCTACGACCGGGAGCACCGGATCTTCGTCTCCGACGACCACCTGCTCGAGCGGGTCTCGCCGAACCCTCTCATCGAGGTCGGCCCGGGCGGCGAGGAGGGCTGGCGGCCGCTCGTCGCCTATCTGGAGAGCGTGGTGCGGCTGCGCGCCTTGGAGGTGGACGTGGTTCTCCCCGGCCACGCGACGCCCTTCGACGACCACCGCCGGGTCATCGACCGGCTCCTGCACTTCTACGGGAAGCGGCAGGCACGGATCGAGGAACTCCTGTCGAAGGGCCCCGCGACCGCATGGGAGCTCTCCCGGGCGCTCTTCCCCGCGGCCCCTCCCGGGGCGACCTTCCTCACCGTCTCCGAGGCGATCGCGAACCTCGAGGTGCTCGAGGCGCGAGGGCGCGTGGCCCGGGAGGAGGGCGGAGCGCTCCGCCGGTTCCGCCTCGCCTGAGGAGCGCGGGACCCGTTCCGGGAGCGCCGGCCCTCTGCTAGAAAGGGCGCCCCGTGGCCGACCTGGCGCTCCTCGCCCTCACGCTCCTGTGGGGAACGACCTTCGCGCTCGTGAAGCGCGCGCTCGACGGCGCGAGCGCCGGTGCGTTCCTGGCGGCGCGCTTCGGCGTCGCGGTGGCCGCGGCGGGGGCCGTCTGGCTCTGGCGGCGCCCAAGGCGCTCGCCCGGGCTGTGGCGCGATGGCACGAAGCTCGGCCTCGCCATGTTCCTCGGCTTCGCGCTGCAGACCGCCGGACTCCGCTACACCACCCCGGCGCGCTCCGCCTTCCTGACCGGGATGTGCGTGCTCTTCGTGCCGTTCATCGCCCGCGTCCAGTTCGGGCGCCGGGTGCCCGCCTCCGCCTGGAGCGGAGTGGCCATGGCGGTGGTCGGCCTCGTCCTGCTCACCCGCCCCTTCGGCGACGGCGTCTCCTCCGCCGTCCGGCTCGGCGACGCCCTCACCCTGGGCTGCGCCTTCGCCTACGCCTTCCAGATCGTCTGGACGGGGGAGTTCTCGCCCCGCCATCCGCTGCGCTCCCTGACGCTCTTGCAGATCGCCGTCACCTTCGCCGGGAGCCTGGCGATGCTGCCGCTCGAGCCCGCACGCCTCGCCCCCTCGCCCGAGCTCGCGGGGACGGTCCTCTTCACCGGGCTCGTCATGACGGTGGGAGCGTTCTTCGTGATGAACTGGGCGCAGCGCCACACGCCGGCCGTGCGGGCGGCTCTCATCTACTCGCTCGAGCCCCCGGCGGCGGCGCTCTTCTCGCACTGGATGACGGGGGAGCGCCTCCCCCCGGCGGGGATCGCCGGAGGGGCGCTCATCGTCCTCGGCGTGGTGCTCGGCGAAGTGGGCGGGGCGCTCGAGTCGCGCCGGCGGGCGGCCCAGGGGTAGGCGGCGGGGGACAGCCCCTCCTGCTACAACCTCCGCGCATGAGGCGCGCGCCCGTCGAGCTCGTCCACGGCGAGGTCCACGTCGCCGGCAGCGGGCTCTTCCTGGACGCCCGCCGGCGCCGCCCCTGCGCGTTCGTCTCGCACGCGCACTCCGACCACCTCGGGCGCCACGACCGCACCATCGCCACCGCCGCCACCGCCGCGCTCGCCCGCCACCGACTCGGCGAGCGCGCGCGGGGGGAGGTGTTGCCGGCCGCCTACCGCAGCCCCTTCGGCCTCGGCGACCTCACGCTGGAGCTCCTCCCGGCGGGCCACGTGCTCGGCTCGGCGCAGCTCCGGGTGACCGACCGCGCCGGGGTGACCATCGGGTACACCGGGGACCTCTGCCTCGAGCCGACCGAGACGGCCGAGCCGGCCGAGGTCTTGGGGTGCGACGTGCTCCTCATCGAGTCGACCTTCGGCCTCCCGCGCTACGTCTTTCCGCCGAAGGAGGAGGTCCTCCTCCAAGTCCGCCGGTTCGTGGACGACACCCTGTCCGACGGGGCGACCCCGGTCCTTCTCGGCTACTCGCTCGGCAAGGCGCAGGAGATCCTGAAGCACCTCGGCGAGCGCGGCTACGCCTGCCGCGCCCACCCCGCGGTCCACGCGCTGAACCGGATCTACGAGGAGCAGGGGGTCCCGCTGCCGAACGTCCGGCCGCTCGGGCCCGAAGGCGCGCAGCGGGACGAGGTGGTGGTCGCGCCCCCCCACCTCCAGCGCTCCGCGGCCCTTTGGCGCCTGCGCAGGAAGCGGACCGCCATCCTGACGGGCTGGGCCGTCGACGGCCTCCAGCGCTTCCGGTCGGTGGACGCGGCCTTCCCTCTCTCCGACCACGCCGACTTCCCTTCCCTCATCCGCTACGCGAAGGAGACCGGGGCCTCCCGCGTCTACACGCTCCACGGTCACGCCGAGCCGCTCGCCCGCGCGATGCGCCGGGAGGGGCTCCGGGCCGACCCGCTCGTCGCGGAGGCGCAGCTCGAGCTGCTCTAGGTCCTCGCTCGCCACGGGCCGCGGCCCGGGATAGAAGACGGTCGTGATCGATCTCACGGTCAGCGCCGACGCCGCCGGCCAGCGGCTCGACAAGTTCGTCCGGCGGGCGCTGCGCGACGTCCCGCTCTCCCACGTCTACAAGATGCTCCGCACGAGGAAGGTGCGGGTGAACGGCGGCCGGGGCCGCGCCGAGCAGCTGCTCGCGGAGGGCGACCGGGTCGTCATCCGCGGCGACGAGGAGCGCCTGCTCGCCCCCGCGGAGACCGCGCGCCCGCGCCCGGCGCGCCCGACCTTCCGGGTCCTCTACGAGGACGAGCACGTGCTCGCGGTGGACAAGCCGGCCGGCCTCGCGGCGCATCCCGGCAGCGGGATCGAGGGGGCCACGCTCGTCGACGAGGTGCGCGCCCACCTCGCCGTGCCCGAGGACTTGCCCCCGGGGGAGTTCCGGCCCAGCCCCGCGCACCGGCTCGACCGGGAGACGAGCGGGGTCGTGGTCGTGGCGAAGACGCGCCGGGCCATGGTCGCCCTCGGCGAGCTGTTCTCCGCGGGGGACCGGGTATCGAAGACCTACCTCGCCCTCGTGAAGGGCAAGATGCCGCGCCCTTCCGGGACCATCGACCTCCCGCTCTCGGAGCACGAGCAGACGGCGCGCTCCCGCGAGAGGCGGGGCGTGAACTTCCAGGAGGCGGTCACGCGCTGGCAGGCGACCTCGTCCAACCGGGACGCGTCGCTCCTCGCCGTCCGCATCGAGACCGGTCGCACGCACCAGATCCGGCGCCACCTCGAGGCGGCCGGCCACCCCGTGGCGGGCGACCGCCGCTACGGCGACTTCGCCTTCAACCGCTCGGCGCGCACCCGCTGGGGGCTGCGACGCATGTTCCTGCACGCGCTGCGGCTGTCCCTCCCCCACCCCGTCACCGGGGCGCGGCTCGACCTCTTGGCGCCTCTGCCCGACGATCTCGCGGAGGTCTTGTCCCGCGCCAACCTCCAGGCGCCCGGGCAGGGCGCGCCCGCCTCGCCGCCTCCGTTGCGCCCCCGCCCGGGCGCTCGCTAGAGTGCTCGGCGATGGCTCCCTCCGCCGAGGAACGGCCCTCCACCGAGGAGCGCGCGCCGCCCGAACGGGTGGTGCTCACCGACCTCCCCCCCGAGAGGCCCTGGTGGCGCACGGCCCTGCGCTGGGCGCTCTTCGCGGCCATCGCGCTCGCCAACGCGACCGCCATCGCGCTCGTCGTGGCCTGGGCCTACTTCGCCCGCGGGCTGCCGTCCGTGCCGAGCCTGGACGAGTACCGGCCTCCCGTGGTCACCGAGCTCGTGAGCGCGGACGGCCAGATCGCGGGGGAGTTCTTCTCGGAGCGCCGCAAGGTCGTTCCGCTCACGCGCATCCCGCGCCACCTCGTGCAGGCGTTCGTCGCGGCGGAGGACAAGAACTTCTTCCAGCACGCCGGCGTCGACTGGCTGGGGACGGTGCGGGCAGCGGCGAACACCTACCTCCTTCGCCGCAAGGTCCAGGGCGGCTCCACCATCACCCAGCAGACCGCCAAGGCGCTTTTGGTCTCGGCCGAGGGGTTCGCCCAGGGGACGCGCAAGAACCTCCGCCGCAAAGTGCGCGAGGCCATCCTGGCGGCGAGACTCGAGCGAGCCTTCTCCAAGGACGAGCTCCTCTGGCTCTACCTGAACGGCGTCTACCTCGGCCACCACAGCTACGGGGTGCAGGCGGCGGCCGAGAACTACTTCCGCAAGAACGTGGAGGACCTCACCCTGCCGGAGGCGGCGCTGCTCGCCGGGCTCCCCCAGGCGCCCTCCCGCTACTCCCCGTTCGTGAACCCGGAGGCCGCGCGCCAGCGGCGCCGCTACGTCTTGCGCCGCATGCGCGAGGACGGGATGATCACCGAGGTCGAGCGGAAGGCGGCCGACGAGGCGGAGATCCGCGTCCACGGGGTGGACGACGTGTTCCGCGAGACGGCGCCCTTCTACACCGAGGCGGTGCGTCGCCAGGTCGTGGATCGCTACGGGAACGACCGGCTCCTCGCCGACGGCCTCCGGGTCGAGATGGCGATGGACCTCGACAAGCAGCGAGCGGCGCAGGCGGCCATGCTCGGCGGTCTGCTCGACGTCGACCGGCGCCAGGGGTTCTGGGGACCCGTCGCCCACGTCGGCGCCGCGGAGCGCGAGGAGCTTCGCCGCCGGCTCGCCGACGCCTGGCCGCCGGGCATGCTCGCGGTCGGCGAATACGCCGTGGCCATCGTCTCCGCGGTGAACGATCTCACGGGGCAGGTGCGCGTGGAGATCGGCGACGAGGAGGCGGTGCTGCCGGTGGCCGGCATGCGCTGGGCTCGCCCGCCGAACCCGCAGGTACACTACGAGCACGCCATCGTCACCCGTCCCTCCGCGGCGCTGCAGGTGGGGGACGTGGTCGTGGTGCGCAGGGTCACCCGCGAGGAGCTCGCGCAGGCGGAGCGGGGACTCCAGGTGGGCAAGCCGGAGGCCGTCCCGCAGGCCCGGCTCCTCGTCGCCCTCGAGCAGGAGCCGAGGCTCCAGGGGGCGCTCGTGTCGCTCGACCCGTGGAGCGGCTACGTCGACGCCATGGTGGGCGGCTACGACTTCGAGGCGTCCGAGTTCAACCGCGCCTTCCAGGCCTGCCGCCAGCCCGGCAGCGCCTTCAAGCCGATCGTGTACTCGGCCGCCATCGAGAAGCTCGGGTACACGCCGTCGACGCTGCTCACCGACGCCCCGGTGGTCTTCCGCGACGACGAGAGCGCCTGGAAGCCCCAGAACTTCGGCGAGGACTTCAAGGGAGACGTGACGGTGCGCACGGCGCTCGTGCAGTCGATGAACATCCCGGCGGTGAAGACCGCGGAGGCGCTCGCCTCGAAGATGGGCCCCAAGTTCCTCGGCGAGTGGGCGCACGAGCTCGGGCTCGGCACCCCCGTGAAGCCCGAGCTCGGCAGCGCGCTGGGGAGCTCCTGCACGACGCTGTGGGACCTCGTGAACGTCTACGCCGTGATCGACCGCTACGGCGAGCGGCGTCCGGCACACCTCGTGAAGCGGGTGCTCGACCGCGACGGCCGCGTGCTCGAGGACCACGCCTCGCCCTCCGATCCCTGGGTGCCGCTCTCTGCGCGGATGGCGGCCGGGTACGCGGAGACGCGGACGGAGCACAAGAAGGTGCTCGACGAGCGCGCAGCGTTCGTGCTCGTCCACCTCCTCGGGGAGGTGGCGACGGTCGGGACGGGCGCCGGGGCGGCGCGGCTCGGGAAGCCCGCTGCCGGGAAGACGGGCACGACCAACGACTCCTTCGACACCTGGTTCATGGGATTCACGCGTGGCGAGGTCGCCGGGGTGTGGCTGGGCTTCGACAAGAACGAGCAACCGCTCGGGCGGGCCGAGACCGGGGGCCGCGCCGCCCTCCCCATCTGGCTCGCCTACATGCAGGCGGCGCTCCACGACCGCCCGCAGCCGCCGTTCCCGATCCCGGAGGGGATCGTCTTCGAGCGCATCGACCCGAAGACCGGGCAGGCGCTCCCCCCCTTCGACAAGGGGGGGATCCTCGAGCCCTACCTCTCCGGCACCGAACCCCATCTGGAGGCGCCGGAGGCGAACGACCGGCCGAAGGTCGAGGTCCAGGACCTCTTCGCGCAGTAGCCCGATAGCGCCGAGCGGCGACGGGCGCTTTCTTGACCCCCCCTAGCGGGGCGTTAGCATGAAATCGGCGTTTCCGCGCGGCGCGCCCGTGCGCCTCGGGCGGCCGACCATGCCAGGAACCCTCGCGAAGCAGGGCCTCAAGCGCGCCCACCAACTCGTCTTCGTCGCCGGGGTCCTCCTCGTCGCCGCCTCGACCCTCCTCGTCGCGTGGGGGGCCGCGGGCGGAGCGCTCGACGAGGCGGTCGCGGCGCGCGGCGAGATCGTGGCGCGCGCGGTGGCCGGCGAGGCCGTGGCGGCGGTGGGAACCGGGGACGTGGCCCAGGCGGAGGCGGTCGTGCGGGGAGACCTCGCCTCCGACACCCTCTGGACCATCCTCCTGCGCCCGGACGGCGCGATCCTCGCCGAGCACGTCGCCCCGAGCGTCGGGCTCTCCGCCGAGGCGATCGTCGCCGCCTACCGGGAGCGGTCGCCGGCGCGCGTCCGGATCGACGAGGCCTCGGCCTTCGCGGCTCCGGTGCGCCCCGCGACCGGCCGGGTCGAGGCCGGTCGCCCCTCGGGCCGCGTGCTCGTCGGCGTCTCCCGGGCCCCCGCCGAGCGGGCGCTGCGAAGGCTCCTCACCTGGCTCGCGGTGGCGCTCGCGGGCGGCATGTCCGTCGTCGCCGGGCTGCGGGTGGTCGAGGCCCGGCGCTTCGTCTCCGGTCCACTCGTGGAGATGGACGCGGCGGCCCGGCGCGTCGCCGCCGGCGACCTCGCCGCGAGGGCGCCGCGCGTCTCCGGCGACGAGATGGGGCGGGTCGCCGAGGCGCTGAACTCCATCGCCGAGAACGTCGGGGGCACGTTCGTCCAGCTCCGCGGGGTGACCGACGCGCTCGCCGAGATCATCGGGCGCATCAAGAAGACCGGCTCGGTCGTGGCCGAGGGCGTGGGCACCGTGACCGCCCGGGTCCTCGACACGAGCGCCCTCATGGAGCGGATGATCCCGAGCCTCAAGGGGATCGCCGAGAACGTGGAGACGCTCGCGCAGAGCGCCGACGAGTCCTCCTCGAGCATCCTGGAGATGGCGGCCACGAACGACGAGGTCGTCGAGAACATCCAGGCGCTCGCCGCGAGCGTGGAGGAGACGACGGCCGCCATCGAGCAGATGACCGGCTCGATCAAGGAGGTGGCGAAGAACATCGAGGACCTCTCGGCCACCGCCGAGGAGACGAGCTCGTCCATGAACGAGATGGACGTCTCCATCTCCCAGGTCGAGTCCAACGCGAACGAGACGGCCAAGCTGTCCGAGCAGGCGCAGCGCGACGCCGAGGTCGGCGCCGAGGCCATCTCCCGCACCATCGCCGGCATCCACAAGATCAAGGGGTCGAGCGAGGAGGCCGCGAACGTCATCGAGGCGCTCGGCCAGAAGATCGCCGTCATCGGGAACATCCTCAACGTGATCGACGACGTGGCGGAGCAGACGAACCTGCTCGCCCTCAACGCCGCCATCCTCGCCGCCCAGTCGGGCGAGCACGGCAAGGGCTTCGCCGTGGTCGCCGACGAGATCAAGGACCTCGCCGAGCGCACCGGGGCGTCCACCAAGGAGATCTCCGACCTCGTCCGGTCGGTGCAGGAGCAGTCCCGAAACGCCATTCACGCCATGAACCGCGGCGTGAAGGCCGTCGAGGACGGGGTGCGGCTGGGGCAGGACGCGGAGGGGGCGCTGCGGAAGATCCAGGAGTCCTCCCAGAAGTCGACGCAGATGGTGAAGGCCATCGCCCGCGCCACCGTGGAGCAGGCGCGCGGATCGAAGCAGGTGACCATGGCCATCAACCGGATCGCCCAGACCGTGCAGCAGATCGCGGCGGCCACCGGCGAGCAGGCGCGCGGCTCCGAGCAGATCATGAAGAGCGCCGAGAAGATGAAGATCATCACCAAGCACGTGGAGCGCTCGAGCCAGGAGCAGGCGCGCGGCTCCAAGCAGATCACGAAGGCCATCGAGTCGATCAGCGAGATGGTGAACCACCTGAACCGGGCTCAGAAGGACCAGGCGCGCGGATCGGACGAGGTGGTCGAGGCGGTGTCCCAGATCCGGAACGTCGCCGAGGCCCAGACCTATTCGGTCCGGGAGCTCGAGGCCGCCATCGTGGACCTCGCCGGCCAGGCGCAGGTGCTGCGCGGCGAGATGAAGAAGTTCAAGATCGAGTAGCCGATCGGGAGAGCCGCTCGACCGCGCTCCACTGCTCGGGCGTGAGCGGCACCACCGAGAGGCGCCCCTGCCGGACGAGCGGCGACCCGCGGAAGGCGGGGTCGGCCTTGAGCCGCTCGAGCGGCACCGGTGCGGGCAGGCCCTCGGCGACCTCCACGTCGACCACCGCGGACCGCCCCGAGGCGTCCGCGGGGTCCGGGTAGGCGGCCCGCGCCACCCGGGCCGTGCCCACCGCCTCCTTCGCGCCGCTGTGGTAGACGACGAGGGCGTCGCCGACCTGCATGGCGCGCAGGTTCGCCTGCGCCTGGGCGTTCGAGATCCCGTCCCAGCGCGTCCGGCGATCGCGAAGGAGGTCCGCGAAGGAGTACGCGGAGGGCTCCGTCTTGAGAAGCCAGAAGGCCATGGCGGTGTTATAAGAACGATCCCCATGTTCGGCCTGGGCTTCTCGGAAATCGTCGTCATCCTCGTGCTCGCGCTCGTCCTGCTCGGACCGAAGCGCCTGCCCGACGTGGCGAAGCAGCTCGGCAAGGGACTCCGGGAGTTCAAGAAGGCGACCGACGACCTGAAGGGCCAGTTCGAGCGCGAGTTCTACGCCGACGACCTGAAGCGGAACCACCCGCACGTCGTCGCGCCGCCGACGTCGTCGGTCCCCGTCCAGGCGCCGCCGCCCGCGCCCGCGCCCCCGGCCACCGCCGAGAACGTGCCGGGCCTCGACGCGGCGCTCATCGAGGCGGAGCCCGCCGCGCCCGGCGCGGAGAAGCCGGAGGAGCCGGCGCGCCCGGCATGAGTCCGCTCGACCAGAGATCCCCGGAACCCGAGACGACGCCCGAGCCCGAGGGCGAGGTGCGGGCCTCGTTCTTCGACCACCTCACCGAGCTCCGCACCCGCCTCATCCGCGCCATCGCGGGCATCGCCGTGGGCGTGGGCGTCGCGGGCTGGTTTTCCGACTACATCTTCCGGTGGGTCATGCGCCCCGTCCTGGAGTCCCTCCCCGAGAAGGAGCGGGCGCTCAACTACACGAGCTACCTCGAGCCGTTCCTCGTCTACCTGAAGGTGGCGCTGTACGGCGGGCTCTTCATCGCGGCCCCGTGGGTCCTCTACCAGCTGTGGCTCTTCGTCGCCCCCGGCCTCTACAAGCGCGAGAAGAAGGTGGTGGTGCCCTTCATCGTCACGGGCACCGCGCTCTTCTACCTGGGCGTCGCCTTCACCTACTTCGTGGTGATGCCCTTCGCGTTCCCGGCGCTCGCCTCCATCGCGGGTCCGGACATGCGACCGCTGCTCACCATGCGGGAGCAGCTCACGCTCGTGCTGGCGATGATGCTGGGATTCGGCATCGTCTTCGAGGTCCCGGTGATCATCGCCTTCCTGGCGATGGTAGGGCTCGTGACGCCCCAGTTCCTCGCGAAGTACCGCCGCCACGCCATCCTCGTGAACGTGATCCTCGCCGCCATCATCACGCCCACCGGCGACCCCTTCAACCTGGCGCTCATGGCGATCCCCATGATCCTGTTCTACGAGATCGGCATCCTGGCGGCGCGCATCGTCGGCAAGAAGAAGGCGCCGGAGGCCGCGGCCGCAGCCGCCTCGTGAAGGGGCTCCTCGCGCTGGCGGCGGCGTATGCCGCCCTGATGCTCTGGCGCTACGGCCGGAGGGCGATCCTCTTCGCCGCGCCCGGGCTCTTGCGCTTCTCCTGGCGGCCCTCCGCAGCCCCGGCCACCCCGGCGCAGCGCCAGTGCGGCGACGAGCTCGCCGCCCTCGGCTTCACGCGGCTCGGCGCGCGGTCCGAGGACGGGCCGCTCGGCGGCCTCGGCCAGTCCGCCGACGCCTGGGCGAGCGAGGCGCTCGGGACCTACGCCGACGCGCTCGAGGAGAGGCCGCGCCCGGGAGCACCGCCCCGGGTCTCCTTCCTCAGCGCCTTCCCGGACGGGGCCGCGGCCCTGACCGTCAACTTCGCCCGGCAGCCCCGCTCCGCGGAGCGGGTGGAGGCGGGGGGAATGCCGGGAGCGGACGTCGCCTCGACCCTCGCAGCCCACCGGCGCACGCTCGATCGGATGGCGAGGCACGGCCAGCCGCGTGCGTCCGCGGACCGCCCGGGGCGGGACGCCGCAGCCCGGGCCTGGTACCGGGCGGCGGGTGCCTCCGAGCTCCGGGGCCGCTTTCTCGCCCATTTCGTGAACGCCCTTCTCGCGGCCTTGATCCTGGCGGGCGCCCTGCGCATTCTGGTCTCGGGATCCCGTGTACCCTAGCCGACGGAGGATCGATGAAGCCTGCCACCCGTGAAGAAGTCGTTCTCCTGTCCGGCAAGCGAACTCCCTTCGGGAGCTTCGGAGGGGCGCTCAAGGACCTCTCCGCGACCGACCTGGGGGTGCACGCCGCGAAGGCAGCGCTCTCGCAGTCGGGCGCGGCGCCGTCCGACGTCGGGCACGTGGTGATGGGGAACGTGATCCAGACCTCGCCGGACGCGATCTACCTCGCCCGGCACGTGGGCCTGCGCGCCGGCGTCCCCCAGGAGGTGCCGGCCCTCTGCGTCAACCGCCTCTGCGGATCGGGCTTCGAGGCCATCGTCCAGGGCGCCACGTACCTCGCGACCGGGCAGGCCGAGGCGGTGCTCGTCGGCGGCACGGAGTCGATGAGCCAGGCGCCCTACGTGGTGCGCGGTGCGCGGTTCGGCGTACCGCTCGGCAAGGCCCCGGCCCTCGAGGACACGCTCTGGACCGGGCTCACCGACAGCTACGCCCGGATGCCGATGGCGCTCACCGCGGAGAAGCTCGCCGAGCAGTACCGGATCACCCAGGACGAGGTGGACGAGTTCTCGGTCCTCTCGCAGCGGCGCTTCGTCGCCGCGCAGGAGGCGGGGCGCCTCGGCGACGAGATCGCGCCGCTCCAGGTGGAGGCGCGGAAGGGCCCGGTGGTCGTCGCGAAGGACGAGCACCCGCGCCCCGACACGACCGTCGAGGGGCTTCGGAGGCTTCCCAAGGTGTTCAAGAAGGACGGCGTCATCCACGCGGGCGCGGCGAGCGGGGTCTCCGACGGCGCGGGGGCCCTCGTTCTCGCCACCCGGGCCTTCGCCGACCGGAAGGGCCTGAAGCCGCTCGCACGGATCGTGAACTGGGGCTTCGCCGGCGTGGACCCGACCGTCATGGGCATCGGCCCGGTCCCGGCCTTCCGCAACGCCCTCGCGCGCGCCGAGGCGAAGCTGTCGGACTTCGACCTCTTCGAGGTGAACGAGGCCTTCGCGCCCCAGTACCTCGCCGTGGAGAAGGAGCTCGGGCTTCCGCGGGACCGGACCAACGTCGACGGGGGCGCCATCGCGGTCGGGCACCCCCTCGCGGCGAGCGGTGCGCGCATCGCCATGCACCTCGTCTACGCGCTGCGGCGCGGCGGCGGGAGGTTCGGCCTGGGCGGAGCGTGCATCGGAGGCGGCCAGGGCATCGCCGTCATCCTGGAGGCCCTGTAGGCGGGCGAGGGAGGGCGCCATGGAGAGCTTCACCGGCTGCAAGGTCTTCTCGACCACCCTGGCCCGCGACCGCGAGGCCATGAGCGACAACATCAACCGCTGGCTGAGCGAGCACCGCGAGCTCGAGGTCGTGGACAAGGTCGTGAGGCTCTCGTCCGACCGCCAGTTCCACTGCCTGTCCATCATTCTCTTCTACCGGCCGGCCGGGAAGGCGGCGGCGCCTTGAGCGCCGCCCGCCGGCTGGGCGGCGGGCTCACCTTCGGCGGCCGGATGCCGGTCGCGGTGGGTGGCGTCCTCGCCGCCACCGTGGCGGCGAGCTTGGTCGGCGTGGTCGGCGAGCGGAACGGCTTGCCCCTCATCCGCCTGGGCCTCCTCGAGCCCCGCGCCGTCCTGCGCGGCGAGCTGTGGCGGGTCTTCACCTGGGTCCTTTTCGAGCGGGACCCCCTCGGCCTCCTCTTCGGGGGCCTTGTCCTCTACTGGGCCGGGCGGGACCTGTGCGAGGTGTGGGGGGAGCGGCGGTTCGTCCTCTTCTACCTGGGCACGGCCGCCGCGGCGGGGCTCGCGACCACGGCGGTGGCGCTCGCCTGGCCCTCCATCCTCGGCGGGTTCTGGATGGGGGTGTGGCCGGCCGTGGACGCGCTGGTCGTCGCCTGGGCGCTCCTCTTCCCCTTCCGCCAGATCCTCCTCTTCTTCGCGCTGCCGGTCTCGGGGCGATCGCTGCTCTGGTTCACCGTGGGCGGCACGGCGCTCTACGCGGTGTTCTCCGGGCTCTCGCCGTTCGTGCCCCACTTCCTGGCCGAGGGAGCCGCCTACCTCTACGCCACGGGCCGGGGCCCGCGCGGATGGCTCAGGCGGGTGAAGCTCCCCCGCCTCGGCAGGAAGCGCCCGTTCACGGTCATCCACGCGGACCGCGACCCCGACCGGCGCTGGCTCAACTGACGACGAGCCGTCAGCCGACCGAGATCTGGCGCACGGCGGCCCGGTAGACCCAGATCCGGCCGGTGTTGGTGCGGGAGTCGACCGGGATGACGAAGAAGCCGGTCGCGCCCGGGGAGTAGTCCGGGCTCATGCCGCCGATCTGGCGGCCGTCGGCGAACGTGACACGCACCTTGGTCCCGAGGGCCACCGGCGGCGCCTCGCCCGGACCGAGCATGAAGAAGAGCGCCTTCAGGCGGGTCGTGGGCACGTCGACGAGCTCCCCGCTCGGCTGCACGACCGGCACGGCCTGGGAGGCGAGGTCGGCGTCGCGGATGGCGCCGCGGAGCACCTGCCCCTCGACGGTGTGCAGGACGACGCGGTGCTCGCCGTCGACGAACGAGGCCGGCGGCGCCTCCCGTGCCGGCGCCGGGGGAGGAGGGGGGACCGCAGCCGGGGGGATCGGAGGGGTCCGCGCCGGGACCGGGAACGCGGGGCTCGTCCGCTGGGATGGCGGGGGGGGCGCCTGTGGCTCCACGACGGGCGGCGCCGCCGAAGCGACCGGCTCGGCGGGCGGTGCGGCTGGCTCCTCCGCGGGGGTCGCCGGCGGTTCCAGGCTCGCGGCGACGACCGGCGGGAGCGGAAGCGGCGGGGCGAGGGCCTCCGCGTGCGGGGGCGGAGGGGTGATGGCGATCTCCTCGAGGGAGATGACGTCCCCGGTACCGACCGAGGCATCGACCGGCGCGACCGACCATGGCTCGGGCTCGGGTGCGGAGGCTGGCGCGTCCTCCGCCGAAACGGTCGGCTCCGGGTTGGCGGGGACCTCCGCGGGCGGCTCGACGACCTCCTCGACGTCGTCGGCCGAGACCTCGGGTATGGGCTCCTCCCGGGATCTCTCGAGCTCGAGGGAGACCACGCCCGGTGGCGACTCGCCGACGAAGGAGAGGAACTCGCTCGCGCTCGCGAGCTCGAGGCCCTGGTGCTCCCGGGTCGCGAGGTCGATGGCCCGGTCCGGAATGCCCGCAGCGGACGAGGCGCCTGGGGGGGCGCTTCCGGGCCCGCCGACCTGGTCGGGCTCGAAGGCGAACGCGATCGCCTCCTCGGCCGCGGTCGGGCCCTCCGCCGCCGGTGGCTCGGGAGGAGGCATGGCGGCCGGGAGCTCGACCTCCCCGAGAAGCTCCGCGCCGGGGAGCGGCTCCTCGCCGGCCTCGACCGGAACAGCGTGGGCCGCCGCGGCGAGGCGTGCGAGGGCGCCGGAGGCCTCCGGCGTCGAGACATCGGGCTCGAAGTCCTCGAGGAGGAGCTCGTCGACCGTGACCTCGACGGGCGGGGCCGCGTCCGGGGAAGAAGCCGGAGGAGGCTCCGGAGAGGGGGAAGACGGCGCCGCGTCCTCGAACTCCTGGTAGGCGCCGTACTCCGGGGTGCCGCCCTGGGACGCCTCCGAGGCCACGGGCTCGAGGTCGGAGACCTCGACCTGGGTCGCTTCCGGCGGGACCTCGGGAACCGCCGTCGCTTCCCAGGAGGCGAGCTCGGCCGCCGTGGCCTGGATGACCTCGCCGGCCGCGGCCGGAGGAGGCTCGGCGGGAGGTGCGGCAGACGCCGCAGCGTCCTCGAACTCCAGGCAGGCGCCGTACTCCGGAGCACCGGCCGGGGCCGCTTCCGGGGCCACGGGCTCGATGGCGGCGGCCTCCGGTTGGATCGCTTCTGGCGGAATCTCGGGGGCCGCCGTCGCCTCCCAGGAGGCGAGTTCGGCCGGCGTGGCCTGGAAGAGCTCGGCGCGCGCACCGTAGGCCCATGCCGGATCGGGCGGAGGAATCGCTCCCCAGGCCGGGGCGGGCGCGGGCGCTGGAGCGGCAGGCCAGGAAGGCTCCTCGGGCGAAGCCGCGGGCGGCTCCCAGGCGGGCGCCAGCTCGGCCGCGAGGGAGCGCGGGTCCCAGACGTCGTCGGACCCGGAGGGCGCCGCCTCCGCGGGCGCGCCCTCGCCGTCGACGGGAGGCGCCTCCCACGCTGCAGCGGGATCCACGCCCTCGGGCACGGCAGCCGGGTCCCAGGGTGCGACCGGCGCGGCCCAGGAGGCCGGCGGCTCGCCGGCTGCGGGCTCGGCGCCCCAGGAGGCAGTATCCCCGTCGGACGGGGCATCCCAGACGAGTTCCTCGGGTGCCGGAGCGTTCGGGTCCCAGGTCGGGGCGGGAGGGGCGAACGGGCCCGCATCCCAGACCGATGCCGGAACGGCGTCGGAGGTCCCGGCGGCGAGGGAGGGATCGGACTCCGCGGGGGTCTCCGTCTCGGCGGGCCACTCGGGAGCGGGCTCGAACGCGTCGGTCACCGCGACGTGCGGGGGCGACCGGAGATGGGGAGGCACCGTGCCGAGGCCGGCCGGCGCGAGCGAGTCGCGGAGCGCCCGGGCCGCCGCCTCCACGTCGAAGCCGGCGACCGGCGACGCCGGCTCCGGCGCGACAAGCGCCCGGAGCGACTCCCAGCGCGCGCGCTCCGGCGGCGACAGCCCGACGGTGTGCAGCTTTTCGTCGAGGTGGCGAAATTCCCTGAGAGGGCTGCGAGGCTCTGCCATTGCGCTCCGGTTCCGGCCGACGCGTGCGAGTCGATGATACCCCGCGTCCACGGGGCCTCCAAAGGACGGGCGGGCTTGATCCGGGGCGGCTGTGCGACCATGTATGGAGCGTGACCCGGCCCCAGCGATTCCTGCCGATGTTCCCCGAGGAGGTCTCCGCTCGCGGCTGGTCCGGCCTCGACGTCCTGCTCGTGAGCGGCGACGCCTACGTCGACCACCCGAGCTTCGGGGCCGCGGTCATCGGACGCGTCCTCGAGGCCAGGGGCTTCCGCGTGGGGATCGTGGCCCAGCCCGACTGGCGCAGCGTGCGCGACGTCGCCCGTCTGGGTCGGCCGCGGCTCTTCGTGGGGATCACCTCCGGGGCCATGGACTCGATGGTGAACCACTACACGGCCCACAAGCGCCCGCGCTCGGACGACGCGTACACGCCGGGTGCCCGGGCCGGGAAGCGCCCCGACCGGGCGGTCGCGGTCTACGCGAAGCTCGCCCGCGAAGCCTTCGGGCCCGCGACCCCGATCGTCCTCGGAGGCGTCGAGGCGTCGCTGCGCCGGATCGCCCACTACGACTACTGGGACGACCGGGTGCTCCCCTCGGTGCTCGTGACGAGCGGCGCCGACCTCCTCGTCTACGGCCAGGGGGAGAAGCCGGTCGTGGAGGTCGCGCGACGACTCGCGTCCGGGGAGGACGTCTGCGGCCTCGTCGACGTCCCCGGGACGGCGCTCGCCGTCCCGGACCTCTCGCTCGCGGCGCTGGACGGCCGCGCCCGGGGCGTCCTCACCCTTCCCTCCTACGACGAGGTGGCCTCGGACAAGCGGACCTTCGCCCTCTTCTCGCGCCTCTACCACCTGGAGTCGAACCACGACAACGCGCGAGTGCTCGTCCAGCGCCACGGGCGGCGCGACGCCGCGCGCTTCGTCGTCGTGAACGAGCCCATGGCGCCGCCGACCACCGAGGAGCTCGACGCCGTCTACGAGCTCCCTTTCGAGCGCGAGGCGCACCCGAGCTACGGGGACGCCCACATCCCGGCCCTCGAGCAGATCCGCTGGAGCGTCGCCATCCTCCGTGGGTGCGCCGCCGGGTGCGCCTTCTGCTGCATCACCGAGCACCAGGGGCGCGAGGTCTCGTCGCGATCCAAGGCGAGCGTCCTGAAGGAGGTCGAGGCCCTGACCCGGCATCCCCGGTTCCGGGGGACGGTGACCGACCTCGGGGGCGCGACCGCGAACATGTGGCAAATGGGCTGCACGAGCGCGGAGGCCCACGCCGCCTGTCGCCGCGCCTCGTGCGTCTACCCGACGGTCTGCCAGTTCTTCGCCGTGGATCACGCGCCGCTCGTGGACCTGTACCGGGCCGTGCGCGAGGTGAAGGGGGTGAAGCACGCCTTCGTGGGGTCCGGCGTTCGCTACGACCTCGCGCACGCCGACGTAAAGAGCGGCCAGGCCTACCTGGAGGAGCTCGTCACGCACCACGTCTCGGGCCAGCTCAAGGTCGCTCCCGAGCACGTCTGCGAGGACGTCCTCCGCGTCATGAAGAAGCCCGGAGTCGAGGCGTTCGAGAGGTTCCGGGGCGAGTTCCAGCGCTACTCGCGCAAGGCGGGCAAGGAGCAGTACCTCGTGCCCTACTTCATCTCCTCGCACCCCGGCTCGACGACCGAGGACGCGGTCCGTCTCATGGAGTACCTGCAGAGGAACCGGTGGAAGCCGCAGCAGGTCCAGGACTTCATGCCCACCCCCATGACGCTCGCCTCGGACATCCACTGGTCGGGGTTCCACCCGATGACCGGCAAGCCGGTGCACGTCGTCCGGGACATGCGCGAGAAGCGGCTGCAGAAGGCGCTGCTGCGCTGGGGCGACCCGCGGAACCGGCCCTTCGTGGAGGAGGCGCTTCGCCGGACCGGGCGCCTGCGCCCCGGAGAGCGCCTGCGCGCCGCGGCCGGGCGTCGCCCGCGCCGCCCCGGCGCCGCTGCGCGCGAGGGCAGGTGACGGGCCTCCCCGCCTTCTCAGCGCCCCGACGCTGCGCTACGGTGAGCGCCCCATGAGCCCCGCCCCCGAGGAGACGAGAGAGGCGCGGCACCGCCGCCTGGCGGCGGCCGACCACCGGCACCTCTGGCATCCCTTCACGCAGATGCAGGACTGGCTCTCCGAGGACCCGGTCATCATCGACTCGGCCGAGGGGTCCCATCTCGTCGACACGCTCGGAAGGCGGTACCTCGACGGGTGCGCGTCGCTGTGGTGCAACGTCCACGGGCACCGGGTGCCGGAGATCGACCGGGCCGTCGCGGAGCAGCTCGCGAGGGTCGCGCACACGACGCTCCTGGGCCTCGCCTCCTCCGCCTCCATCGAGTGCGCCGCCGCCATCGCCCGCATCGCGCCGCCCGGCCTGACGCGGGTGTTCTTCTCCGACGCCGGCTCCACCGCGGCGGAGATCGCGCTCAAGATCGCCTACCAGCACTTCCAGCTCCGCGGGGAGCCGGAGCGCAGGGAGTTCCTCACCATCCGCGGCGGCTACCACGGCGACACGGTCGGCTCGGTGTCGCTCGGCGGCATCGACCTCTTCCACCGCATCTTCAAGCCGCTCCTGTTCCCCGTGCACCAGGCGCCCCAGCCGTACTGCTACCGCTGTCCGCTCGCGAAGACCTGGCCGGCGTGCGAGATGGCCTGCGCGGAGGAGGTGGAGGGGATTTTCGAGGCCCACCGGGGGCGGATCGCGGCGCTCGTCGTCGAGCCGGTCATGCAGGGCGCGGACGGGATGATCGCGCAGCCGCGCGGATACCTGCGGCGGATGCGCGAGCTCTGCGACCGCCACGGCGCCCTGCTCGTCTGCGACGAGGTGGCGACCGGGTTCGGGCGGACCGGCACGATGTTCGCGGTCGAGCAGGAGGGCGTGGTCCCGGACCTCATGACGGTGGCGAAGGGCCTCACGGGCGGCTACCTGCCGCTCGCGGCGACGCTCGCGACCGAGCAGGTCTTCGAGTCGTTCCTGGGGCCCTTCGAGTCGAGGCGCACCTTCTTCCACGGCCACACCTTCACGGGAAACCCGCTCGCCTGTGCCGCGGCCGTGGCGAGCATCCGCCTCCTCGTCGAGGGCGGAGTCCTGGCGTCCGTTCCGGCGAAGGCCGAGCTCCTCGGGCGGGAGCTCGCCCCGCTCGCCGCCCACCCGCACGTGGGCGAGATCCGCCAGCGCGGTCTCATGGTCGGCATCGAGCTCGTGCGCGACCGCCGGACGAAGGAAGAGTACGCCTACGAGGTCCGGGCGGGGCACCAGGTCATCCTGGAGGCCCGCGAGCGCGGGGCCATCCTCCGGCCGCTCGGGAACGTCGTCGTGCTCATGCCGCCGCTCGCCATGAACGACGAAGAGCTTCGTCAACTCGCGCGGATCACGCGCGACTCGATCGAGGCGGCGACGGCGAGGCTTCCGTGAGGGGCCTCTTCGTCACCGGCACCGACACCGGGGTGGGCAAGACCGAGGTGGCGGTCGCGCTCGTGGCCGGATGGCGCGCCCGGGGCCTGGACGTGGCCGGGATGAAGCCCGCCGAGTCCGGACGCTCGGCCGGCACGGCCGGGGACGCGGAGCGCCTCCGCGCCGCCTCGGGCGGAGGCGACCCGCCGGAGGTGTCGAACCCCTATGCCTTCGCGGCGCCGCTCGCCCCCGCGGTGGCCGCCCGCCTGGAGGGGCGCGCCGTGTCCCTGGATCACGTTGTTCGCTGCGCGCGGGAGCTGTCGCGTCGCCACCAGGCGGTGCTCGTCGAGGGGGCGGGCGGCCTGCTCGTGCCCCTCGCCGAGGACGCCACCTACGCGGACCTCGCGCTGGCGTTGGAGATGCCCGTGCTCGTCGTGGCCCGGGCTGGCCTCGGCACCGTGAACCACACGGCCCTCACCTGCGAGGCGCTCTCGAGGCGTGGCCTCGAGGTGCGAGGCGTGGTGCTGAACCGCGCCACCCCGGGCGGCGATCCTTCGGAGCCGTACAACCCCGCCGAGATCGAGCGGCTCGCCGGGGTGAGGGTCGTGGCGTCCCTGCCCTACCTGCCGGACCCGGCCGACCGCGCCCGCCTCTTCGCGGAGATCCTTCCCGGAGAAGTCCAGTTCTGAGCCCCGGGTCGGAAATTGGATCGCCGGCGGGATCTCTCCTAGAGATGGGCGCGTGTCGAAGGTCGTGGACCTCACCCTCAGCACCGAGGCGCGTCGCTCGCTACACCGCGTCCTCTCTCAGCGGGGGCTCGGGTTCTTCCTGAAGAAGCCGCGACGGGGCCCCGCCAAGCTCGACCCCCGCCGCATCGCCTGGGTCGTCGAGGCCGCGGCGAGGCGGACGCGCTCGAGCACGCCGGACCCCGAGGCGCTCTCCCGCACGCGCCGCGTGCTGCGCCGAGAGCTCATCCGCCGGCTCGCCGAGACGATGGTCGAGGGCGGTCTCTAGGCCGGCGGCCCGCTCCGGTTCTGCCGCTCGACGAAGCGCAGGCGGAGCTCCGCGAGGAGGTCGAGGAGGAACCGCGATTCCTCGGCCGTCAGGTTCCCCCGCGTCTTCTCCTCGAGCATGGCCAGGATGTCGATGGTCTGGCGCGCGAGCGCCACGTTCTCCTGCTCCTGCTGGGCCTCGGGATGCGCGACCTCGCCCATGTGGACGAGCGCCGAGGATCCCAGCGAGAGGACGAAGGTGGTGAAGTCGATCGCGACGTGGGGCTCTTGTCCGGCCATGGGGTCATCCTAATTCACGTCGAAGGGGATGCGCTCGGAAGCGTAGCCGCGCTGCACGAGGACCTCCATCCGCCCGGAGCGGTGGGCCTTGGCGGCCGCGCGGCGCCAGTCGGTGAGCGTCGCGACCTTCTGGAAGTTGACCTCGACGATCCAGTCGCCGGCCTGGACGCCGTACTCGGCGGCCGGGCTGCCGCGCCGCACCGATCGAACGACCAGGCACCCCTGGGAGCGGTCCTCGGCGACCTGAAGGCCGGTCCGCTCCACGACGAGTGACTCGACGCGCTCGGGGGAGAGCTCCACGCTCCGGACCGAGGCCGCGTAGCGCGAGCCGCCGCGGGACAGCTGCAGCCGGGCGGTGCCTCCCGGAGGGACGTCGCGGACCCGGAACCGGTACTCGGCCGCGGTCGCGACCGCCTGGTCCCCGACGGACTCCACCACGTCTCCCTTCCGCACGCCGGCCTGGGAGGCGGGAGAGCCCGGCTCCACGGCGGCCACGATCACGCGGGTGCGCGCCTCGTCGATCACGTCGCTGTTGCGCGGCTGGTCCGCGACGGAGATTCCCAGCCACCCCTCCCGGACCTCCCCGTGCCGGATGAGGTCCTCGGCGACCCGCATCGCCCGGTCGATGGGGATCGCGAAGCCGATGCCCGCGTTCCGGTCGCCGAGGATGGCGGAGTTCACCCCCACGAGCTGGCCGAGGATGTTGACGAGCGGCCCCCCGGAGTTGCCGGGGTTGATGGAGGCATCCGTCTGGATGGTGTCGAACAGGGAGCCGTCCCGTCCGCTCACGCTCCGGTGGAGGGCCGAGACCACCCCCGTCGTGACGGTGTGGGAGAGGCCGAACGGGTTGCCGATGGCGATGACCGTCTCCCCGATCATGAGGTCCTCGGACCGGCCCGCCGCGAGGAAGGGCAGCTTCTCCTTCGATTCCACCCGGAGCACCGCCAGGTCGGTGGGCGGGTCGATCCCCACCACCTGGGCGCCGAGCTCCCGCCCGTCGAGCAGCTGCACCCGGAAGCGGCTGCCTCGCTGCACCACGTGGGCGTTCGTGAGCACGTATCCGTCCGGGGACACGATGACGCCGCTGCCGAGCGAGGTGACGGTGTAGCCGCGGCGCTCGCGGGGTCGACCGAAGAACTCCTCGAAGAGGAGCTGGGTCATGTCGCTCGTCGGCGAGCGCACGCGGACGCGCACGAGTTCCTCGGCGGACACGTTCACGACCGCGCTGCGCGAGCGCTCCACCGCCACCACGACCGGCGTGCGACGCTCCGACGCCGGCCGGGGCTCGGAGCGCGGAAGGGGCCCCTGGCCCGCCGCGAGGAGCGGGGCCACGGCGGCCGCCAGCGCCCCGAGCGGGAACCTCACGGCTACTCGTCGTCCGCGTCCGTCTCGACGTGCTCGATCTCGGACTCGATCGGCACCGCCTGGTCGGCGACGTCCGGCAGCTTCTTCAGGTACTGCTCGTAGTCCTTCTCGTCGAGCAGCCCGCGGCGGATGTAGCGCTGGACCACCCGGCGGTCGACGACCTTGTTCTCAGACGTATCGGCCATGGCTTTCCTGACGTCTCGCGTTCGATGGGGACCGGGGAAAATATGCCCGCCTTGCGGGTGCGTCAAGCGCATGCGAACGTTCGGGCGTGCCGCCCCCGGACCCCCAGAGGAGTGCCCGCCTCGCCCGGCTGCGGGGCGTCTACGCGATCGTCGGGGACGAGGATCCCGTCGGCCAGGCCCAGGCGGCCATCGCGGGAGGCGCCGGAGTGGTCCAGGTCCGGATGAAGCGCTCCCCGGCCCGGGTCGTGCTCGAGGCGAGCCGGGCCATCGTGGACCTGGCGCGGGACCGGGCGCTCGTGATCGTGAACGATCGCGCGGACCTGGCGCTCCTCTCCGGGGCCGACGGCGTCCATGTCGGCGACCGGGACCTCCCTCCGGCCGAGGCGCGCCGATTCCTCGGCGAGGGGCTGCTCGTCGGTCGCAGCTGCCGGACGCTCGAGGATGCGCACCGCGCGCTCGCCGAGGGCGCCGACCACGTCGGGTTCGGGCCGGTGTTCGCCACGCGAACCAAGGAGATCGCCGTGCCTCCGCGCGGGCTCGAGGCCCTCCGGGCTGTGGCGGGCGCCGTCCCGGCACCGGTCGTGGCCATCGGCGGCATCACGCTCGAGACCGTCGAGGCCGTCGCGGCGGCCGGGGCCGCCGCTGCCGCGCTCGTCGAGGACCTGCTCGCCCGCGGTGACGTTCGGGCGCGCGCCGAGGCCCTCGCGGCCCGGTTCGCCGCCGGGGCAGGGGGAAGGCGGGCGTGAGCCGCCCCCGGATCGGCATCCCGCTCGACGTCGAGGAGGGCGCGGGCCGCTACGAGCTCCCCCGGGCGTACGCCGACGCCGTCCTCGATGCGGGGGGCCTGCCCCTGCTCCTGCCTCCCGGAAGGGCACCGGCCGCCGAGTACCTCGCTGCCCTGGACGGGCTGCTCGTCGCGGGAGGCGCCTTCGACATCCACCCGGGGCGCTACGGGGAGGTCCCGCGGGCGGCGCTCGGGCCGACGCGCCCCGCGCGCACCGACTTCGAGTGGGCGCTCGCCGAGGCGGCGCTCGCCGGCCGCCTCCCGGTGCTGGGCGTGTGCGGGGGGATGCAGCTCCTGAACGTCGTCCGCGGTGGCGCGCTCCACCAGCACCTGCCCGACGACCTGGGCGTGTCCCATGAGCAGCCGCCGCCCAAGGACGTCCCGAGCCACGTCGTGGACGTCGTGCCGGGGACGCTCCTGGCCGCGCTCGTCGGCGAGGCGCCGCTGCCCGTGAACAGCACCCACCACCAGGCGGTGAGCCGGCTCGGCGCCGGGGTGCGGGTCTCGGCGCGGGCCGGGGACGGCGTCGTCGAGGCACTGGAGATCGAGGGCACGCCCTTCGCGATCGGCGTACAGTGGCACCCGGAGGCCGTCGGTCGCCACGAGCCGCGCCACCGCGCCCTCTACCGGGGGCTCGTGGACGCGGCGCGGGGGCACCGGCCGTGAGGCCCGCGGTCCTCGTCCTGGCGGGCCTCGACCCCACCGGCGGGGCCGGCCTTCTCGCCGACGTGGAGGCCCTCGGGGAGGTGGGGGCCGCCGGATGGGCGGTCGCGACGGCACTGACGGCCCAGGGTCCCCGCGGCGCGCACGCGATGGAGCCCGTGCCCGTGCCCTTCGTCCTTGCGGAGATCGAGGCGCTCCTCGACGGGGCGCGGGAGCTCCCGCGCGCAGCGAAGACCGGCATGCTCGGAACGGCCGCGCACGCGTCGGCCCTCGCGGAGCGCCTGCGGCGTCGGCCGCTCGCACGCGTGCCGCTGGTCGTCGACCCCGTGCTCTCGGCCTCCTCGGGTCTCGCGCTCTTCGACGCGATGGGCGTGCGCGCGGTCGAGGCCCTCCGCCCGCTCCTCGAGCGAGCGGCGCTCGTCACCCCCAACTGGCCGGAGCTCGAGCTCCTCGCCGGACGGGGCCTGGGCTCGGAGGAGGAGGCGGTCCGCGCAGCGCGGACGCTGCCGGCCGCCGCCGTCCTGGTGAAGGGAGGGCACCGGGCGGGACCCCCGGTCGACCTCCTCGTGCGGGGCCGCTCCGTCGTCCGCCTCGCAGGCTCCCGGCGCCCCGGCACGGCCCGCGGCACCGGATGCCGCCTCGCCAGCGCCGTGGCCGGCCACCTGGCGCACGGCCTGGCGCTCGAGGACGCGGTGCGGCGCGCCAAGCGGCTCGTGGAACGGTACCTGGACCGCGCCCGCGGCGGGCGCCCGGGGCGCTATCGGCCCTCCGGGTGAGAAACTTGCCCCCCCGCGCGGGAGGGCCCACGCTCGAAGGTGGGTCGAAAGATGCGATGGCTCGAGGAGGCGGCGCTGGGGGGCGCCCCGATCCGCAGCCAGGCCGCCTGGCGCCTGGCGCAGGGACTGGCCGTGCTCGTCGCGATCGCCATCGCGATCGCCGGCCCGCTCGTCGGCCCCGACGTCGGCTTCGACTTCCTCTGCCTGTGGCCGATCGGGGTCGTGACCTGGGGAGCGGGCGCCGCGGCCGGCCTCGCCCTCTCGTTCGGGTGCGCCGTCGCGGCCCTCGGGGCAGGGCTCGCCGTTCACGGGGCCGTGCCGGACTTCGGTGCACGGCTGGCGGTGCACCTCTGGAACTTCGTCGTGCAGCTCGGAGTCTTCGGGTCGCAGACGCTGCTGCTCGCCGCTCTTCGCGGCCGCATGCGGCGCGAGCACCGGCTCGCGCTGACGGACGAGCTCACGGGGATCGCGAACCGCCGCGCCTTCGAGGAGGCCGTGGACCGCGAGATCGAGCGGGTGCGGCGCCAGGGGCGCCCGCTGACCCTCGTCTACCTGGACGTGGACGACTTCAAGGCGCTGAACGACCGCTTCGGGCACGTCGCCGGCGACGAGGTGCTTCGGACGGTGGGCGCTTCGCTCAAGGCCGGGACCCGTCGGCTCGACACGCCGGCGCGCGTCGGCGGCGACGAGTTCGCCCTCCTCCTCCCCGACACGCCGGTGCGGGCGGCGGCCGCGCTCCTCGGACGCCTCCGCGAGCGGCTCGGCTCGGCGCTCGTGGCCCGCGGCCACCCGGTGGGCCTGAGCATGGGGGCGGTGACGTTCGAGGAGCCTCCGTCGTCCGGGCCGGAGATGGTGGCCCTCGCGGACGCGGCGATGTACCGCGCGAAGCGGGCGGGCAAGGGGACGATCCGCCTCGAGGTCGCGGGCGACGAGCGCGGCCGGGGCGACCTCGAGGCCGCCATCCCGGCGTGAGGGCGGGCCTACGCCTCGCGCTTGCGTTCGGCGAAGAAGGTGTGCTTCCGGAAGAAGACCAGGGGAACGAGGCCCGTCGGCCCCTGGCGGTGCTTCGCCAGGATGAGCTCCACGTCCTGGACGTCGGAGTTGATCTGCGCCCCGGCCTCTCCGTCGGGCGCCTCCGGGCGGTGCAGGAACATGACCACGTCGGCGTCCTGCTCGATGGCCCCCGACTCGCGCAGGTCGGCGAGCATGGGGCGCTCCCCCTTGCGCTTCTCGACGGCGCGGTTCAGCTGCGAGAGCGCGAGCACCGGAACGTTGAGCTCCTTGGCCAGAGCCTTGAGTGCCCGGCTGATGGTGGCGATCTCCTGCTCGCGCGACTGGCTGGACCGGTCCGAGGGCGCGTGCATGAGCTGGAGGTAGTCGACGACGACGAGGTCCAGTCCCGACTCCCGCTTGAGCTTCCGGCACTTGGATCGGAGCTCGACCGGCGACAGCGAGAAAGCGTCGTCGAACCAGATGGGTGCGCCCATGAGCTTGTCGCCCTGGACCATGATGCGGTCCCAGTCGTGGCGGGCGAGCCGGCCCTTGCCGAGGCGCTCCGAGTCGAGCTTGGCCTCGCTCGCCAGCATGCGCAGCGCGAGCTGGTCGGACGGCATCTCGAGCGAGAAGAAGACGACCTTCTTCCCGGCCCGCGAGGCCGCGTGGCAGGCCACGTTGAGCGCGAGCGCCGTCTTGCCGACGGAGGGGCGCGCCGCGACGATGCAGAGCGTTCCGGGCTGCAGACCGAGCGTCTGGTCGTCGAGCCACGGCAGTCCGGTCGGGACGCCGGTGACGTGGGAGAGCCCCTCCTGGGCGCGCTTGTGAATGGCCTCCAGCCGGTCGAGGGCCACGGCCATGGCCTCGGTGAACGGCTTCATCGTCTCGAGGGACGTGCCCTGGGCCGCCGAGAAGACGTCCTGCTGCGCCTGCTCGAGGAACTCGCGGACGCGGGACCCGGCCTCGTAGCCCCGCTCCACCACCCGCTGGGCGGTGAGCATCATGCGGCGCAGGCGCGAGAGCTCGCTCACGACCTCGGCGTAGTGCTTCACGTTCGCCGCGGTCCCGACCGCGGTGCCGAGCACGAAGGGGAGGTCCCGCGGGACCTGGCCGCCGAGGAGCCCTCTCGCGTCGAGGCGCTGCTGCACCATCACCGCGTCGATCTTCCTCGACTCCTTCGCGAGCTCCTGGAAGGCGGAGTAGACGTGCTGGTGCGCGAGCGAGTAGAAGTCGTCGGCCGCGATGAGCGCCGCCACCTGGTCGAAGGCGGTCTCGTCGAGCAGGATGGCCCCGAGGACCGCCTGCTCCGCGTCGAGGTTGTGGGGGAGGTCGCGTGCCCCCCGCAGCGCCAGCGGCTCTCCCATCGCGGGCCGGATGGTAGCAGCCGCCTCCGACGGGTTCACCGTAGATGGTCGGTGGACAAGTCGGATTGTCCGGTGGAATTCGCCCGCCGGCGCCGTGGACAGGGTGTGGATATCTACGACGCGAACCGGTCGAGGTACCCGGCGAGGACGGCGGCCTGCAGGGCGCGCTCGTCCGCGGGGTGCACGGAGTCGAGCGCGACGCCCAGGTGCTGCGGCCCGAGCCAGCGGACCCGGCCGAGGACGTAGATCGATCGGCCGAAGAGCGAGAGGCGGACGCTCGTCTCGTCGCCCTCGCGGAGCGCCGTGAGCGGCACGGAGGGCGCGAGGCGCACGCCCGAGAAGCCGATGTCGTCGGTGACCGCGCGCCCCACCCCGGCGATGTGCGCCGGCAGCTCGAGGCGGAGCCTCGGCGTGCGGCGGCGGAGGAGGAAGCCGTCGTCCCGGGTGAGCTGCTCGACGAGCCAGTCTCGCGCGGCCTCCCAGCTCTTGATGTCCGCCTCGCCCAGCCAGCGGTCGCCGGCGAGCAGCCGCTGGTTCTTCTCGTCGAACTCCTCGCGGGAGAGGGGCGGCGGGAGCATCGGGCGCACGTCTGGTCATTGTGGTCGGGCGATATCGCCGTGTCCAGAGAAAGGACCCTCCGCGCCCGCACGGGGTGGGTGCGGACGCGCCCGCCGGGGGTCAGGAAGGCTTCGCCGTGGTCGGGCGCGAGGGAGGGAATCCGCGGAAGCTCCGGCGATGGAACACGACGAGGAGCGCCGGCTGCAGGATGGGCGTGAAGACGGCGAGCGCGAGCGAGCCGCCGATCACGACCACCGCGAGCGGCTTCTGCGTCTGGGCGCCGATGTCGTTGGAGAGCGCGGCCGGCAGGAGGCCGAGCGTGGCCACGATGGTCGTCATGAGCACCGGGCGGAGCCGCTTCTCCGCGGCGATGCGCGCGCCCTCGGCCAGGTCGAAGCCCTCCGCCCACTGCTGCTGGGCGTAGTTCACGACCAGGATGGCGCCCTGGATGGCGATGCCGAAGATGGAGATGAACCCCATGGCCGCCGACACGGAGAAGTGGATCGACGAAGCGGCGAGCGCGACGATGCCGCCCGCGCAGGCGACCAGGATGGACATGAGGACCACGGCCACGTCGCGGGTGTTCCGCACGGCGAGGTGGACGAGGAAGCCCATGGCGAGCAGCGTGATGGGGATGACGAGCGCGAGCCGGCGCACGGCGTCGGCGAGCTCGTTGATCTGGCCCGCCCATTCGAGGTGCGTGTCCCAGGGGAGCTTCACCGACTGGTCGATGCGTTGCTGGGCCTCGCGGATGGTCGAGGCCAGGTCGCGGCCGCGGACGGAGAACTTCACGGGCGTGTAGCGCCTGCCGTCTTCCCGGTACACCACCGCCGGGCCGTCCTCCTCGACGACGTCGGCGACGTCGCCGAGCGCGATCTGGGAGCCGTCGGCCGCGACGAGCGGGATGCGGCGGATGGCGCCGACGTTGCGCCGGTAGGGCTCCTGCAGCCGGACGACGAGGTCGAAGTGTTTCTCCCCCTCGTAGACCTGGGTCACGGCCTGCCCGCCGACGGCGGCCTGCACGACGGCCTCGACGTCGCCGGTGTTGAGCCCGTAGCGGGCGGCGCGCACCCGATCGGTGGAGACCTTGACGCTCGGCTGGCCCAGGGAGCGGAACATGCCGAGGTCGTGGATCCCCCGGATGCCCTCCATGACGTCGGAGATCTTGTCCCCGAGGTCCTCGTTGACGCGGATGTCGGGGCCGACCACCTTGACGGTGTTCTCGCCCTTCACGCCCGACAGGGCCTCCTCCACGTTGTCGCCGATCATCTGGGAAAAGTTGAAGACCACGCCCGGGAAGGCGTCGCTGAGCTCGCGCGACAGGACGTGCGTGAGCCCCTCCTTGGTCAGGCCCGCCTTCCACTCGCCGAAGGGCCGCAGCGGCGCGAAGAGCTCGATGTTGTTGAATCCGGACACGTCGGTTCCGTCGTCGGGCCGCCCGAGCTGCGACACCACCGACGCGACCTCCGGGTGCGAGCGGACGATGTCCCGCATGCGTCCCACGTACTTCGTCGACTGCTCGAGCGAGACGGAGGTGGGAAGCGTGGCCCGGATCCAGAAGTTCCCCTCCTCGAGCTTGGGCATGAACTCGGCGCCGACGAAGTGGAAGAGCGCGAGCGCGGCGACGACCGGGACGAGCGCCACCGCCACCGCCGCCCCGGGGCGCCGGATGGCTGCGCGGATGACGGGCGTGTAGAGCCGGTGGAGGAAGTGCATTACCCGGCTCTCGCGATCCTCCTCGCGCGCCTTGAGCGCCCGGGACAGCACGACCGGGGTCAGCGTGATCGCGAGCACGAAGGCGCCGCCGATGGCGAAGGCGTAGGTGTGGGCCATCGGGGAGAAGATGACGCCCGAGACCCCGGTCATCGTGAAGAGCGGCAGGAACGCCACGCCGATGACGAGCGTCGAGAAGGCCATGGGGCGCCCGACCTCGGCGGCGGCCGCGAGGATGCGGTGCACCATGGTCCCGGAACCGTGCTCCCCGAGGTGGCGGTAGACGTTCTCCACCATGATCACCGTGGAGTCGACGACGATCCCGAAGTCCACGGCGCCGAGCGAGATGAGGTTCGCCGGGGTCCCGGTGGCCACCATCCCGATGAAGGCCGCGAGCAGGGACAGGGGGATGTTCATCGCCGTGACGAGCGCCGCCTTCCAGTTCCCGAGGAACACGACGAGGACCCCGGAGACGAGCAGGATCCCGACGATGAGGTTCTCCATCACCGTGCGGGTGGTGAGCGCGACGAGCGCCCCGCGATCGTAGATGGGCTCGATCTCCATCCCGGGGGGCAGGAGCTTCTTCTCGCGGATCTCCTCGAGCCGCGCGTGGATTCCCCGGAGGGTGGGCTTCGTGCGCTCCCCGTAGCGCATGAGGACGATCCCCTCGACGACGTCCGGCTCCTCGTTCAGCCCGACCTGCCCCAGCCGGGGCGCGGCCCCGATGGACACCGCGCCGACGTCGCGGACGCGGACCGGGACCCCCTTCTGGACCGCGATCACCACGTCGCCGACGTCCTTCGTCGACCGGATCACGCCGATGCCGCGCACCGTGTAGGACTGCTCGCCCTCGGTGATCCTCTGCCCGCCGGTGTTGAGGTTGGCGTTGCCGAGCGCCTGCTGCAGCTGCGCCAGCGTGACGCCGTAGGAGCGCAGCAGGTTCGGGTCGACGTCGACGTGATACTGCCTCGTCTCGCCGCCGAAGCTCGTCACGTCGATCACGCCGGGCACCTTTCGGAACTCGCGCTCCAGCACCCAGTCGGCGGCGGTCTTGAGCTCGGCGAGGGAGTAGCCCTTGCCCTTCACCCTGTAGCGGAACACCTCGCCGATGGCGTTCCACGGGGAGATCTGCGCCTGGAGCCCGGAAGGGAGCTGGACGAACTGCAGGCGGTTGATGACCTCCTGCCGGGCCTGCTCGTACGACGTGCCCCAGCGGAAGTAGGCCTTCACGTCCGCGAGGCCGAAGATCGACTGGGAGCGGATGTGGTCGAGCCCCGGCATGCCCGACAGCTCCACCTCCAGGGGGATCGTGACGTAGCGCTCGACCTCCTCGGCGCTCCAGCCCTGCGGCTGGACGATCACCTCGACGAGCGGCGGGACCGGGTTGGGGTACGCCTCGATGTCGAGCATCTGGAAGGCGGCGAGGCCTGCGGCCACGAGCGCGAGCGCCAGGCCCAGGACCACACCCCGGTAGGCGAGCGCCAGGCGAACGATGCGGCCGATCACGGCGAGCTCCTCAGAGTAGGCCGACGAGCAGGATCGCGCCGCTCGTCACCACGCGGTCCCCGGGCTTGATCCCGTTCCGCACGGCCACCCAGTCCCCCTCGGCATCGTCCACCTCCACGGGCCTGCGCTCGAAGCGCACCCGCCCGTCGGGCGCTCGGCCCACGTCCACGAATACGACGGTCTGGTCCCCGAGCCGCAAGAGCGCGGTCCGGGGCACCGCGAGCTCGTCCCTGGGTCGCCCGGCGATGGTGGCCGTGCCGAGCATCTCCGGCCGCAGCTCGCGGCGGGGGTTCGGGAGCACGATGCGCACCTTGGCGGTGCGGGCCGCGGGGTCGAGCGCCCCCGAGACCCACTGGACCTTGCCGTCGAACGCGCGCCCGGGGAGGGCCGGGAGCGCGACGCGGGCATCGGCGCCCACCGCCACCGCGGGCAGGTCGAGGGCGAACACGTCGGCGACCACCCAGACCGGGTCAAGCTCGCCGATCGTGAAGAGCTCGACCGCCTGGCCGACCGTGTACTGCCCCTGCACCTCCATGCCGGGATTCAGGCTTCGGAAGATGACCTCGCCGTCGATCGGCGAGCGGAGCTCGTACTCCTGGCTGGCCGAGCCACCGGCCGCCGAGGGGAGGAGCTTCGCCTTCTGGCGGGCGCGATCGATCTCCGCCTTGGCCTTCAGGTAGGAGGACTCGGCAGCCTCCAGGTCGCGGCGCGCTCCGGCGCGGGCCTCGTAGAGCTCCTTTTGCCGCTGGTGCTCCTGCTCGGCGGCGCGGAGGTCGGCCTCCGCCTTGGCAAGGTCCGAGAAGGCCTGGCCGACGTCGGGGCTCTCGAGGACGGCGAGCGGCGTGCCGCGGCGGACGCGGTCGCCGGGACCTGCGAGCACCCGGAGGACGCGCCCCGCGACCGGAGAGAACACGTGGGCGACGCGGAGGTCGTCGAAGGCCACGCGGGCCGGGGCCACGACCGGCGTCGACACGGGGTGGATCGCCACCGGCTCGACGACGATCTTGGCCTCCGACACCTGCTTGTCGCTCAGCCACGCCTCCCCGGGCGGTGGCTGGGGAGCCGGCGGGGAAGACCGGGGCTCGCACGCGGCGACCGCGACGAGCGACGCCCACAGGAATCGTTTCACGGGAGGTAGCTCGCTCCGACCGCCTGCTCCAGCTGGAACACGGCCACCCAGTAGGCCGAGAGCGATTGCAGGTAGTCGATCTGGTTGGAGATGTGGGTGCGCTCCGCGTCGAGGAGGTCGAGGAGGCTCGCGGCGCCCTTCGTGTACTGGATGTTGACGAGGTCTCTCGCGTCGCGAGAGCGCTTGAGGAGGCCGTGCTCGGCCCGCAGCGCCGCGCTGCGGGCCGAGGTCATGGCGCTGAAGGCGGCGGCGACGTCGCTCGCCACGAGCGCCTCCGCGCGGGCGAGCGCCACCTCGGCCGACCAGACAGCGGCATCCGCCTGCCCGATCTGCCCCTGCTGCTGGTAGAAGACGGGCAGCGGCAGGGTGATCCCGACGGTGCCGGTCGGGTAGTTCGTGTACCCGGTGGACGAACCCTGCTGGTAGTAGGCGAGCTGCAGCGCGAACTGCGGGATGAGCTGCCTGCGCGCGAGCGACGCCGCGAGCCGCGCCTGCTCGAGCTGTGCCCGCGCCGCGGCCACGTCCGGGCGGTGCTCCCGGGCCTCCCCGGCGAGCGACGCCAGCGTCGCGCCGGCGAGCCGGGGCGGGAGGAGCGCGGAGGAGATCTCGGGGCCTTCCACCCGGAAGTCGGCCGGGGTGCGCCTCAGGCCGAGCACGAGGCCGAGCGCCGCCTTCGCCTGCTGGAAGGCCTGGTCGGCGCGGTCCGCCGCCTGCTCGATCTGCATGCCCAGCACCTCCAGGCGTGCGAGGTCCGCGTCGGAGATGGCGCCGGCCTCGAGCCGCCTCCGCGCGAGCGCCACCGTCTCCCCGGCGAGCCGAGCCTCCTCCCGGGTGAACTCCAGGGCGCGCTGCGCGATGGCCGTGTTCACGAACTGCTGCTTCAGCTGGAAGGTGGCGTTCCGGAGCGCGTCGTCGCGCGAGGCCTCGGCGGCCTTGACCGACTGCTCCGCGGCCCCCACGGCCAGGCCGCGCTGCCCGGTGGCGAGGAAGGCGAGCGCGCCCTGGTCCGAGAGGGTGCCGTTCAGGTACGGCTGTTCGCAGCCCGGCGCTCCCTGGCACTGCCAGCTCTTGCCGTACGTGAACCCCGCCTCCGGGTTCGGAACCGCGCCTGCCACGTGGACCTGGGCCTTGGCGGCGTTCACGGCGGCACTCGCCGAGGCGAGGTCGAGCGAGTGCTCCCGCAGGAGGCGGAGGGCTTCCGGGAGGGTGAGGAGCGCGGGCAGGCTCTCGAGCGGGGCGGGCGCCGCGCCCTCCCCGTCGGCGGGCCGGCCCGGAGCCGGGGCGGCGAGGGCGGCGGCCATCAGGGCCGCCGCAGGCGCAAGGGCCGTCCGCTTCGGTCGCATCGCGAGGCCCTCCTGTACCACCGTTCCCGGGGCGCTGCCACGTCGCTCGCGCAGGTCCGCGGGGCGGCGTTTCCTGCGCGTCGCGCCGGGCGGCCTCGGGACGCGCCCCGCCACTCTCAGGCCGACGCCGCCACGCCTGCCCCCCGGACGACGTAGTACACCGCTTCGGGGTGGTGGAGGACGATGGCGGACGTCGACTGCTCGGGGACCATCTGGTCGGCGCTCGTGAGCGAGACGCCGATGACCCGCTCCGGATCGAGCAGCCGCCAGATCTTCCGCTGGTCGGCGAGGTCGGGCCAGCTCGGGTACCCGGGCGAGTACCGCTTGCCCTGTCCCTCGGGAAGGCCGAGCTCGGCGCGGATGCGGCGGTGCCAGTACTCGGCGAGGGCCTCGGCGGCCTCCACCGCAAGCCCGTGGAGGTAGAGCGCGGAGGAGTAGTCCCCGCGCGCCTGCATCTCCTCCGCCACCCTCGAGGCCTGGTCCCCCACCGTGACCACCTGGAAGGCCACGACGTCCGTCCCCGGCTCGGCGCGGAAGTGGTCCGCGAGGCAGAGGTGGCGCTCGTCGGGCTGGCGGGGGAAGCGGAAGCGGGTCAGCTCCTCGCGCCGCTGCACGGGATCGAGGACGACCAGGTCGTCGCCTTCCGCGTGGCAGGGGAAGTACCCGTAGACGACGCGCGGGACGAGCCAGCCCTTCGCCTGGGCCTCGGCCTGCAGCGCGGCGAGGCGCGGCCCGAACTCGTCCCGGATCATCCGCTCGTAGTCCGCTCCCTTGGCGCGCACGCCCCACTGGAGCTTGAAGAGCTCGGTCCGGTCGAGGAGCGGCCAGAGCTCCGCGAGCGGAACCGCACCGGACGGGAGCACCCTCGTGCCCCAGAACGGGGGCACCGGCGCCTTCTCGACCGGCCGGACGTCGCTGCGGGGCGACGGGCCGGACGGCGGCGCCGGCTCCGCGGCCTGGGAGGAGCGGGCGCGAAGCGCCTTCTCGAGGACGTCGCGCCGCAGCGCCTCGCGGCGCGTCGGGTCGACGAGCGCCTGGACCACCTCGAGGCCCTCGAAGGCGTCCCGTGCGTAGAAGACGCCGCCGGCGTAGGCGGTGCCGTCCTGGAGGAAGTGCGTGCGGTAGCCGAAGCGGCGGTTGATGGCCGCCCCGCCGATGATCACCGGCACGGACAGGTTGCGCCGGGCGAGCTCATCGACGCAATACGGCATCTGCTTCGACGTGGAGACGAGCAGCGCCGACAGCCCGATCGCGTCGGCGTCTTCCGCGACGGCCCTCTCGATGATGGTCGCCACCGGGACCTGCTTACCGAGGTCGTGCACGGTGAAGCCGTTGTTCGAGAGGATGGTCTTCACCAGGTTCTTGCCGATGTCGTGGACGTCCCCGTAGACGGTCGCGAGCACGACCGTCCCCTTCGTCGCCCCCTCGACGCGGTCGAGGAAGCGCTCCAGGTGGCCGACCGCCCGCTTCATCACCTCGGCGGACTGGAGCACGAAGGGAAGGATCAGCTCGCCGGCGCCGAAGCGGTCGCCGACGTCCTTCATCGCGGGCAGCAGGACCTCGTTCAGGACGTCCACCGGTGCGCGGCGCGCGAGCGCCTCGTCGATGAGGGCCTCGATGCCGTCCGGCTTCCGGTGCAGGATCTGGAGGTGGATGCGCTCCTCGGCGGTCCTGCCGGCGAGCTGGTCGTCCGCCGGCCCCGGCCCCGCGACCTGCGCCTTGCCCTCGAAGTGGGCGACGAGCCGCGCCAGGGCGTCCTCGCGCCGGTCGAGGATCAGGTCCTCGGCGAGCTCACGCTCCTCCGGGGCGAGCTGCGGGTAGGGGCGGATGTCCTTGGGGTTCACGATGGCGAGGTCGAGCCCCGCCTGCACCGCGTGGAAGAGGAAGACGGAGTTCACGACCTCGCGCGCGGCCTTCGCGAGGCCGAAGCTGACGTTGGAGACGCCGAGCGTGGTGAAGACGCCCGGGTTCTCCGCCTTGATGCGCCGGATCCCCTCGAGGGTCTCGATCGCGCTCCGCCGGTACTCCGATCCGCCGGTGGCGAGCGTGAAGGTGAGGGCGTCGAAGACGAGCTGATCCGGGAAGAGCCCGTGTTCCCGGGCGATGGCCACGGTGCGCCGCGCGATCTCGCTCTTGCGGTCGGCGGTCTGCGCCATCCCCTTTTCGTCGATGGTCATGCAGACCACCGCCGCCCCGAAGCGCCTCACGAGCGGCAGGACCTTCCGGACCCTCTCGCCGCCCTTCTCCAGGTTCACCGAGTTCACGATGCAGCGCCCCGGGTAGACCTTGAGGGCGCTCTCCACCACGTCCGCCTCGGTGGAGTCGATCATGAGCGGAGCGTCGACCCCCTGGGCGAGCAGGCGCACGAGCGTGCGCATCTGCGCCGCCTCGTCGTCCCGCTCGTTCAGCGCGGTGCACACGTCGAGGACGTGTGCACCTCCGTCGACCTGTCCCCGGGCGATCGAGAGGAGCCCCTGGTAGTCGTCGGCGAGGAGGAGCTCCTTCACCTTCCGGCTGCCCTGGCTGTTGACCCGCTCCCCGACGATGAGGGGGCGCGGCTGAAGGTCGAGCGGCACGGCCTTCATCGCCGAGGAGAGCTCCGGAGCCGCGCGGGGGCGGCGGCGGCGGGGCGCCGAGAGGCGCCGGAGGCGCTCGACCACCCGGCGCATGTGCTCGGGCGTCGTGCCGCAACACCCGCCGACGATGTCGACGCCGAGCTCGGCGACGAAGTCCGCGAGCGCGTCGGCGAGTGCCTCGGGGGCCAGGCGGTAGATGGCGCGGCCGTCCATGTTCTCGGGAATCCCGGCGTTCGGCATCACCGAGACGTAGTGGCTGCACTTCTGGCAGAGCAGCCGCACGCTCTCGCGCATCTCGGCCGGCCCGGTCGAGCAGTTGATGCCGATCGCGTCGACCGGCAGCCGCTCGAGCGTGGCGAGCGCCGCGCCGATGTCCGTGCCGAGCAGCATCCGCCCCGAGGCGTCGACGAGCGTGGGCTGGGCGATCACGAACACGTCGCGCATCGCCTCTCGGCGAGCGGCGTCGGCGCCGAGAACCGCGGCGCGGAGCTCGAGGATGTCCTGCTGGGTCTCGACGATGAGGGCGTCCGCCCCCCCCTCGATGAGCCCGCGCGCCTGCTCGGCGAAGATCCTCTCGAGGGCGTCGGAGGTGATGTTGGAGAGAGCCGGGTCGGACGAGGACGGGAGCATCCCGGTCGGACCCATGGAGCCGGCGACGAAGCGGGGGTGCTCCGCCGTCGCGTGCCTGTCGGCGGCGCGCCGCGCCAGGATCGCCGCCCGGAAGTTCACCTCGTAGGTCCGGTGGCCGAGGCCGTACTCGTCGAGCTTGAGCCGGCTCGAGCCGAAGGTGTTCGTCTCGACGACGTCGCAACCGGCCGCGAAGTAGCGACCGTGGACGGCCTCGACGAGGTCCGGGCGCGTGAGCGTGAGGAGGTCGTTCGCGCCCTCCTTGCCGCCGAAGTCGGCGGCCTTGAGGCCGAACCCCTGGATCTGCGTCCCCATCGCCCCATCGAAGACGAGGACGCGTTTCTCGATGGCTTCTCGGAAGGTCACTGGATACCGTCCGCGCGAGCGGATGGGGCAATACCTAGGCCCTTTGCCCGGCCTCCGCAAGGATCTCGGGCACCTGGCTCGAGGTCCACGTCGCGTCGCCGTCAGCGCCCCGGCTGCTAAGATGCGCCGCCATGCCGGTCACGCAAGCCGCGCGCAGGAAGGTCTGGGCCATCGCGCTCGCCGCCGGCGTCGCGCGCCTCGCCCTCTTCCGCGGCCTCGACCTCTACGCCGACGAGGCCTACTACTGGCTCTGGTCCCGCCGGCTCGCCGCGGGGTACTTCGACCACCCCCCCATGGTGGCCTGGCTCATCCGGCTCTCGACCGCCGCCGTGGGCGGCGAGCTCGGCGTGCGGATCCTGTTCGTCGTGTGCGGCGTCCTCGCCGTCGTCTTCGCGGCGCTCGTCGCCTCCGAGCTCTCGGACGACCCGGTGGCGCCGGTGATCGCGGCCCTGCTCGCCGCCGCCGCCCCCATCCTCACGCTGACCGGGGGGCTCGCGCTCCCGGACGCGCCGGTCGAGGCCGCCTACGGGGCGGCGACCTGGCTCGTCGCCCGGGCGCGCGGGCGGGGCTGGCTCTGGGCGGGCGTGGCGGTGGGACTCGCGCTCCTCTCGAAGCTCACCGCCGGCCTCCTTGCTCCGGCGCTCTTCCTGCTCGTCGCCTGGGACCCGGAGCTCCGCCGGGAGCTCCGCGCGCCCTGGCCGTGGCTGGGCGCGGCCGTCGCGGTCGCCCTCTTCCTCCCGACCCTCGTCTGGAACGCCCGAAACGGCTGGATCGAACTCCGCTTCCAGCTCTGGCACGGCTTCGCCTCGACCGTCACCGTCCGCTCCGTCCTGGACTACCTGGGCGGGCTTCTCGCCGGCCCCGGGCCCGTGGTGCTCATCCTCGGCGTCGCCCGGCTCGCTCGCGCGCGGACCTCCGCCTTGAAGCGCGTCGCGGCGGCGACGTTCCTTCCCATGCTCGTCACCTTCGCGGCCGCGACGAGGAGCCCCGTCGAGGCGAACTGGGGCGCGCTCGTGTACCCGGCGCTCGCGGGCGCCGCCGCCGCGGCGCTCGCGTCCCTCGGTCGCGGGCTCCGGCGGGCGCTCGTGGGCTTCTCGCTCGCCACCGGGGCCGCCGCCGCGCTCCTCTTCGGCCTGGAGGTTCGCAACCCCGCCCTCGTCTCCCCGGACACCCCTTTCGTGGAGCGGTTCCGCGGCTGGCGCGAGTACGGGGAGCGCGCCCGGGAGGCCGCCGCGCGCGCGTGCGCCGGAATCGGGAGCCCCCCCGGATGCGATGGCGCGGACCCGTTCGTGTTCGCGCCGAGCTACCAGGAGGCGGCCGCCCTCGCCTACTACGCGGGCTGGCGGAGGTTCGGCCCCACACCCAGCCGTCCCTCCCAGTTCGACCTGTGGTTCGACCCGCCCCCCGCGGGGTCCCCTGTCGTGCAGACCGCCGGCGGGCCACCGCGCCTCTTTGCCGCCGGGGCCGCCGGTCCGCCCGCCTCGTTCCAGGTCCTCCTGAAGGGGCGCGTGATCCACCGGGGCGAGGTCCAGGCCTTCCTCGACTACCGGGGGCAGGTGCGCCGCAGCGGGGGCGACTTACATTCCTTCTGAATGCAGGGCGAGATCGAGAGGCCCCGGGAGGTGCACCCCGCGCGGTGGTACGAGCGCGAGCCGGACGGACGGCTGCGGTGCACCCTGTGCCCGCGCGACTGCCGGCTCGCGGAGGGCCAGGCAGGCTTCTGCTTCATCCGCCAGAACGTGGGCGGGTCCCTCGTCAGCCTCGGGTACGGGCGGAGCACGGGCTTCGCCTCCGACCCGATCGAGAAGAAGCCCCTCAACCACTTCTACCCGGGGACCCAGGTGCTCTCCTTCGGCACGGTCGGCTGTAACCTCGGCTGCCGGTTCTGCCAGAACTGGGACATCTCCAAGGCGCGCGCCTCCGGGCGCCACATGGGGCTCCACACCCCGGGGTCGGTCGTGGACCTCGCCATCGAGGCCGGCTGTCCGTCGATCGCCTTCACCTACAACGACCCGGTCATCTGGGCGGAGTGGGCGATCGACGTGGCGCGAGAGGCGCACCGAAGGGGCCTGAAGACCGTCTTCGTGACCGCCGGCTACGTACACGAGAAGGCCCGCGCCGAGATCTTCGAGCACATGGACGCGGCGAACGTCGACCTGAAGGCGTTCACCGAGGACTTCTACCGGAAGGCCTGCCTCGCGCACCTCGCCCCCGTGCTCGAGACGCTCGAGTGGCTCGCGCGGGAAGGCCGGGTCTGGACGGAGGTCACGAACCTCGTCATCCCGGGCCTGAACGACGACCCCGCCGAGACGAGGAAGCTCGCCGAATGGGTGCGCGATCACATGGGGCCGGACGTCCCCCTCCACTTCTCGGCCTTCCACCCCGACTACAAGATGATGGACCGACCGCCGACCCCGGTGGCCACCCTCACGGAGGCCCGGCGCATCGCCCGCGAGGTCGGCCTGCACCACGTCTACACGGGCAACGTGCACGACCCGGAGGGGCAGACCACCTACTGCCCCGCGTGCGACGCCGCCGTGGTCGAGCGGGACTGGATGTCGGTCCGATCCTACGGGCTCGGTCCCGGAGGGACCTGTCCGCGCTGCGGCACGGCGGTCTCGGGGCGGTTCGATGCCGGGCCGGTCCGGCCGGGCCCGGCCCGGCGCGCCTTCCTGGGCGTCTAGCCTCGCCCGCCGATCACGGGCCCCCGTCGGGGAGCGGCGACGTGACGAACGTGCAGCTGGTGGTCGTGGCGGGGAGCACGAGCCCGGTCACCGCGGGGTACGCGAGGCCGCAGTTGATCATCCCCTGGCAGGTCTGGAGCAACGCGCACGCCGGGGGCGGGCTCGACGGGTCCCAGTTCGTGCCGGGGTCCGGGCAGGTGTTGAGAAGCGCCGAGCAGTAGGAGTTCTCGTCGCTCGTGGGATGAGCGGTGTTGACCCGGTTCTTCACGTCGGTCTGGCAGGTGTTGCGCGAGGAGCCCACCGGCAGGCAGTTGCAGATCCGGTCGCCGAGCTCCTGGCACGGAGTCGTGCAACCCGAGGCGGCGAGACACGCCGCGAGGGCGGCGCCGGCGACGAGGGCGGTCCGGTAGGGGCGCATCGAGGCGCGGAGGATCCTCCGGGTCGCCCCGCGCGTCAAGGACGGTTGGCGGCGACCAGCGCCTCGATGGCGAAGTCGAGCCGGTCGTTGCCGACGAACATCTCCCCGCCCACGAAGTAGGTGGGGGCACCGAAGGCGCCCCGGTCCACCGCCTCCTGGGTCTGCCGGGCGAGCGCCTCCTTGTAGCCGGGCGCGGCGGCGACCAGGGCGGGGCCGTCGAGGCCCGCGCGGCGCGCCGCCTCCTCGACCACCTCCGCCTGGGAGATGTCGCGCCCCTCGACCCAGTAGGCGCGGTAGACCGCGTGGGTGAAGGGAACGAGGGCGCCGGCCTTCTCCGCGGCGAGCGCCGCCCGGAGCGGCAGGACCGTCAGCACCGGGAAGGTGGCGGGCCTCACGAGCGGGACGCCGAGGCGCCGCGACCAGCGCTGGAGGTCGACCCACATGTGGGCCTCCTTCGCCGGGGTGTCGAGCGGCGCGCGGTTGCCGGTCGCCTTGAAGACGGCGCCGAGCAGGAAGGGGCGGAAACGGACCGCTCCCCCCGCGCGGCGCACCTCCGCCTCGATGCGGGTGGACGCGAGGTACGAGTAGGGGCTCACGAAGTCGTAGAAGAACTCGAGGTCGGCCACGGGGCCTCCGGCTCTTGAGGGGAATGCGCGGCGCGCTCGGCCCGTCGAGTATAACGGGTCCCATGCACCTCGCCTCCCTCTGCCTAGCGGTCGCGCTCGCCGCCCCGGCCCCGGCGGCGCCCGCGGACGAGGCGCCCGCGCTCGCGCGGCGGGTCCAGGCCTTCTACGAGGCCACAAGGGACCTCTCCGCCACCTTCGTCCAGACCTACACCTACGCCGCCGCCCAAAGGCGACAGGTGTCGCGCGGGACGCTCATCGTGAAGAAGCCCGGCCGCATGCGCTGGGACTACGTCTCCCCGTCCCGCAAGAGCGTGGCCGTCGTCGGCACCCGCCTCGTGCAGTACGAGGCGGAGCCGAACCAGGTCTACGTCGACGAGCGGTTCGACGCGACCGCGATGAGCGCCGCCGTCACCTTCCTCCTCGGGAAGGGGAGCCTGGAGAAGGAGTTCCTGCTCTCCGTGGGCCCGGAGGGCACGCTCGTGCTCCACCCGCGGCGGCCGGACCCGCGCGTCGAGTCGGTGACCCTCACCGTCGGCCCGCAGGGCGAGGTGACGCGCACGAAGGTCGAGGACGCGCAGGGAAACGTGAACGACATCGCCTTCGGGGATCTGAGGAGGAACGCGGGGCTGAAGGACGCGGACTTCGAGGTCCGGGTCCCCGCCGACGCGCGGCGCGTGCAGATGCCCGGTCGCTAGGGTTCGATCCCCAGCCAGGCAAGGCAGGCCGGGGGAAGGGCCTCGTAGTCCCCCCCGGTGAAGCGGGCGCCCGCCGCGGCGAGCGCCGTCTCGGGCTCGCCCGTCGCGATCCCCACGACCTCCATGCCGGCAGCGCGCGCCGCGCGGACGCCGTTCGCTGCGTCCTCGAACGCCACGCAGGCGGGGGCCGGGACGCCGAGGAGGTCGGCCGCGGCGAGGAAGATGTCGGGCCACGGCTTGCCGCGGACGGCGAGTTCCGGTCCGGCGACGGCCGCGAAGGCGTCCGGGAGCCCCAAGCCCGCGAGCACCAGGTTCCGGTTCTCGGGGGGCGCGGCCGTGGCGAGCGCGAGGCGGTAGCCGGCGGCCCGGAGCGCCTCGAGGAACGGGAAGAGCCCCCGGACCGGCTCGACTCGCGGTCCGTACGCGGCGCGGTAGTCCGCCTCCTTCTCGTCCGACAGCGCCACCACCTCCTCCGGGGAGGCCGGCCGCCCGAGAAGCGCCGGGAGGATCTCGTCCGACTTGCGCCCCGCCCAGTCCCGCTCGAACTGCTCGCGGGTCGCGGGGGAGCCGAGGCGCCGTGCGAGGCGCACCCAGGCCTCCCCGTGGTAGCGCATGTTGTCGACGAGGGTGCCGTCGAGGTCGAAGACCGCGGCGCGGGCGCCGGAGTTCACGCGCCGGCGCCTCCCAGCCGTCCGGAGAGCCAGGTGGCGAGGTCGCGCAGGCTCTCCGCGCCGATCTCGTGGCCGATGGCGTACTCGCGGAAGTCGAGGTCGACGCCGAGGGGCGGGAGCAGCCGCCGGGCCTCGTCGCCGAAGGCCATCGGCACCACCGGGTCGAGGCGCCCGTGCTGCCAGAGCACGGGGACGCGCGGCCCGCCGTGCGGGGGCGAGGCCGGGAGGAGCGCGTGGAGGAGCCGCCCGGAATGGGCGGCCACGCCCAGGAAGGCCTCGGGGCGTGCGAGCGCCGCCGAGACGGCCATGGACGCGCCCTGGCTGAAGCCAGCGAGCAGCACCTGCGAGGGGTCCGCGTCGTAGGCTTCCACCGCCTCGCCGACGAAGGCGAGGAGGCGCTCGAGGCTCGCGCGGGCCTGGGCGACGTCCGGGCGCGGCGGGTGCTCGTACCAGTCGATGGCGTACCAGGCATAGCCCATCGGCTCCGCCTCGAAGGGCGCGCGGGCGGAGACCACGAGGAGCCGGGGGTCGAGCGCGGGAGCGAGCGCGAAGAGGTCGGTCTCGTCGGCGCCGATCCCGTGGAGGAGGACGGCGAGAGGCGGGCGGGCGCTCGCCGCGCCCGGGCGCCGCACGAGGTGCTCCAGGGTCACTGCACGACCCGGAGGCGCGAACCCACCGCACTCGCGGGGCGGGGCGGGCGCGGCAGCCGCTGCCCGCCGCGAGGTTCGCGGCCGACGACGCGCCCGACGAGGTCGTAGTCGCCGGCCTCGGTGACCTCCACCGTCACGAACTCGCCGGGGTAGGCCACCGGCTCGCCCGGGACCGCGAACTCGTTCACGTAGGTCAGCCCGTCGATCTCGGGCGCCTGCCTGGCGTGGCGGCCGGCGAGCAGGTGCTCGGTACCCTCGGCCCGTCCCTCGACGAGGACCTCGAGTCGGGTTCCGACGAGGGCGCGCTGGTGGGCGCGGGAGATGCGCCGCTGCAGCTCCATCACCTTCTTCTGGCGCGCCCGTTTCACCTTCTCCGGGACCTGCCCGGGCATCGCGGCCGCGGCCGTCCCCTCCTCGCGCGAGTACGTGAAGACCCCGAGCCGCTCGAAGCGCTCCTCCTCGACGAAGCGCAGGAGCCCGTCGAAGTCCTCCTCGGTTTCGCCGGGGAGCCCGACGATGAGAGCCGTGCGCAGCGCGATGCCCGGGACCCGCTCGCGGAGCCGAGCGAGGAGTCGGCGGAGGAAGCGCGCGTCGCGACCGCGCTTCATCGACCGGAGCAGCCGGTCCGACGAGTGCTGCAGAGGCATGTCGACGTACTTCGCGACCTTCGGCTCCCGGGCGATCACGTCGACGAGCGCGTCGGGGAAGTCGCGCGGGTAGGCGTAGTGCAGGCGAATCCAGCGGATGCCCTCGACCCGGCAGAGCTCGGGGAGCAGGTGCTGGAGGCGCACCTTCCCGGGGAGGTCCTGCCCGTAGGCGGTGAGGTCCTGCGCGACGAGCGAGAGCTCGACCGTGCCGCGGGACGCGAGCCCCGCGGCCTCCTCGACGAGGTCGTCCACCGGCCGCGAGCGCTGCGGCCCGCGGAGGCGGGGGATGATGCAGAACGCGCACGCGTTGTCGCAGCCCTCGGCGATCTTCAGGTAGGCGGTGTGCGAGGGCAGCGAGTTCACCCGAGGCGTGCTCGCGTCGTGCACGAAGTCCGGGTCCGGGACGACGAGTCGCTTCGCCTGGGCGTCGGTGACGATCCGGGCCACGTCCGGGTAGGCGCCGGTCCCGATGAAGTGATCCACCTCCGGCAGGTCGCGGGCCAGCTCCTCGGGGTAGCGCTGCGCGAGGCACCCGGCGACGACGAGCTTCCGGCAGCGACCCTCCTCCTTCATTCGGGCGAGGGAGAGGATGGCCTCGATCGACTCCTCCTTGGCGCTCTCGATGAACCCGCACGTGTTCACCACGATGACGTCCGCGTCCCGCGCCTTGGCGACAAGGCGGAACCCGGCGGACGAGAGGGCGCCCAGCATGACCTCGCTATCCACCCGATTTTTCGGGCAGCCGAGGGTGTGCATGTACACCGGGGTCGACACGGGCAGCGGATCTAAGTCCCTCGCCCAGCGGCGCGCAACGGGTGGGTGTGGCCTGACCCATTGGAAGGGGTACATTGCCGTACCACGGTCCCGGGTCAGATCGCTCCTGTGGCGGTCTGGTAACTTCCGCGCACACTTCCGTTCTGGCTCTTTGGGGGGATTCCGGGATGACGCGCTTCTCTCGCTGGCTGCCGCTGCTCGCCGTGGCGCTCGCAACTCTCGCTGGCTGCGGGTCGTCGACCACGTCCACGTGCCTCGGTGGCTCGGTGCAGTGCGGCAGCACCTGCGTGACGCTCGCCACCGACAACGAAAACTGCGGCGCCTGCGGGAACGCCTGCCCCGCCGGCGAGTCGTGCCAGAACGGCACCTGCGCCTGTCCGACGGCGCGCCCGAACGCCTGCGGGACGAGCACGGCGGCCTTCTGCACCTCGTTCCAGACCGACCCGCAGAACTGCGGCGCGTGCGGCAAGGCGTGCGGCAGCGGCCAGGTCTGCAACGCCGGCGAGTGCGTGGGGAGCTGTTCCCAGGGGCAGACGCTCTGCGACGTGAACGGACAGTCCTACTGTGCCGACGTCACCCGCGACGCGAACAACTGCGGCGTGTGCGGCACCCAGTGTCCCGGCGGCCAGTCGTGCACCGCCGGCAAGTGCGGCTGCCCGGTCGCGACGCCGAACGCCTGCGGCAGCGGGACGAGCGCCATCTGCACGGACTTCAACACCGACCCGGTGAACTGCGGCACCTGCGGCAACCACTGCGCCTCGAACCAGACCTGCTCGAGCGGGAAGTGCGTGGCCGCCTCCTGCCCCGCCGGCCAGACGACCTGCACCACCACGAGCGGCAACTACTGCGCCACGCTCACGAGCGACGCGAACAACTGCTTCGCCTGCGGGAAGGTGTGCCCGGCCGGCCAGTCCTGCACGTCGACGGGCTGCGCCTGCTCTGCCTCCGAGCCGGATGCCTGCGGCAACGGGGCGACCGCGATCTGCACGAACTTCCAGACCGACCCGCTGAACTGCGGCGCCTGCAACGTGAAGTGTCAGTCCGGCCAGGTGTGCTCGAGCGGCGCCTGCGTGACGAGCTGCGCGGCCAGCCAGACGGCCTGCCCGTCCGCGAGCCCGACCTACTGCGCGACGCTCGCGACCGACTCGAACAACTGCGGCGGCTGCGGCAACGCCTGTCCGGCCGGCCAGACGTGCACGGGTGGCAAGTGCGGGTGCCCGAGCTCGGAGCCGAACGCCTGCGGCAGCGGCGCGAGCTCGATCTGCACGAACGTCCAGACGGACTCGCTGAACTGCGGGGCGTGCGGAAACAAGTGCCCGTCGGGCGAGGTGTGCTCGGCCGGCACCTGCGTCCTGTCCTGCCAGACGGGGCTCACGAACTGCAGCGGCACCTGCGCGAACACGGCGACCGACAACAACAACTGCGGCGGCTGCGGCACGAAGTGCCCGGCGGGCGAGGTGTGCGCGAACGGCACTTGCGGCCTCACCTGCCAGGCCGGCCTCACGAACTGCAGCGGCACCTGCGCGAACACGGCGACCGACAACAACAACTGCGGCGGCTGCGGCACGAAGTGCGCGGCGGGACAGGTGTGCTCGAACGGGACGTGCGCCCTCAGCTGCCAGAGCGGCCTCACCGCCTGCAACGGCACCTGCGTCAACACGGCGACGGACAACGGGAACTGCGGCGGTTGCGGCAAGACCTGCTCGGGCGGCAACGTCTGCAGCAGCGGCAGCTGCAGCCTCTCCTGCCAGAGCGGCCTCACCATCTGCAGCTCGACCTGCACGAACCTCCAGACCGACAACGCGAACTGCGGCGCCTGCGGCACGGCCTGCCCGTCGGGCCAGGTCTGCGCCGCCGGGAAGTGCGGGGTCTCGTGCCTCAGCAGCGAGACGAACTGCAGCGGGACCTGCACGAACACGCAGACCGACAACGGCAACTGCGGCGCGTGCGGCACGGTCTGCCCGGCCGGGAACGTCTGCAGCGCCGGCAAGTGCGGGGTGACCTGCCAGAGCGGGCTCACGAACTGCGGCGGCATCTGCACGAGCACCGCGACCGACAACGGGAACTGCGGGACCTGCGGGAACAAGTGCGCCGCCGGGTACGTCTGCAGCGGCAGCAGCTGCGGGCTCTCCTGCCAGAGCGGGCTCACGGCCTGCAGCGGGAACTGCACGAACACCCAGACCGACAACGCGAACTGCGGCGCCTGCGGCACGGTCTGCCCGTCGGGCCAGGTCTGCAGCGCCGGGAAGTGCGGTACCGACTGCGGCGCGGCCACGAACTGCAGCGGGACCTGCACGAACACCCAGGTCGACAACGGGAACTGCGGCACCTGCACGACGAAGTGCACGGCCGGCAGCGTCTGCACGGCGGGCGTCTGCACGCTCTCCTGCCAGAGCGGGCTCACGGCCTGCAGCGGGACCTGCACGAACACCCAGACCGACAACAACAACTGCGGGACCTGCGGGACGAAGTGCACGGCCGGCCAGGTCTGCAGCGCGGGCGTCTGCGCGCTCAGCTGCCAGGCGGGCGACCTGAACTGCAGCGGGACCTGCACGAACCCGCAGAGCGACAACAACAACTGCGGCACGTGCGCCACGAAGTGTGCGGCGGGCAACGTCTGCTCCGGCGGGTCGTGCGGCCTCACCTGCCAGAGCAGTCTCACGAACTGCAGCGGAACCTGCGCGAACCTCCAGACCGACCCCGCGAACTGCGGCGCCTGCGGCACGGCGTGTCCGGCGGGACAGGTCTGCACCGGCGCGAAGTGCGCGCTCACCTGCCCGTCCCCCCAGATCGCGTGCAACGGCACCTGCATCAACCCGCTCACCGACGTGAACTACTGCGGCGCGTCGGGGGCCTGCTCGAGCTCGGCGAACCCGAGCACGGCGGGAGCGAAGTGCGCGGCGGGCCAGACCTGCTTCAACGGGGCGTGCTTGACGGTCTGCAGCGGAAGCCAGATCGTCTGCGGCGGCGCTTGCGTCGACCCGACGACGAACAACGGCTACTGCGGCGCGAGCGGCAACTGCTCCGGCACGGCGGTCGGCGTCGCCTGCGCGGGCGGCCAGAACTGCACCGGCAGCAAGTGCGCCTGCCCGGCGGCCCTGCCGAGCACTTGCAGCGGCACGTGCACGAACACGAAGAGCGACCCGAACAACTGCGGGAGCTGCGGGACGAAGTGCTCCGGCAGCACGCCGCAGTGCGTGAGCGGCGTGTGCACGAAGGCCTGCACCTCGTTCGCCTTCACGGAGACCGCGTACTCGACCCCGGCGGAGAACCCGATCTGGCTCGCCATCGGGGACGTGAACAACGACGGCTACATGGACATCGTGTACGTGGATCAGGGCAGCACGTCGAACAGCAACCTCGGCGTGCTCGTCGGCAGCTCGGGCGGGACGTTCACGCTCCTCACGCCGACCAGCATCGACCCCCAGTCCGGCCGCATCGCGCTCGGCGACCTGTCCGGCGACCACAACCTCGACGCGGCGGTGACGAACTACACGACGAACGCGGGCGAGGGGATCGTCTTCCTCGGAACGGGCTCGGGCACCTGGGGTAGCCCCATCCACCTCTACACGGACCTCCTCATGCTCGGGGTGGCGGTGGCGGACATCAACAAGGACGGCAGGCCCGACATCATCATGGCGGCGCAGAACGCGGGCGTCGTCATCTACGAGAACATGGGCAACGGCGTCTTCCAGGCGATGCTGCCCGTGCTCCAGCCCGGCTTCCTGCCGTACGACGTGGCGGTCGCCGACATGAACGGGGACGGGATCCCCGACATCGTCGTCGGCGGCTCCTACAACAGCCAGGGCGCGGTCACGATCATCCAGGGCACCGGCGGCGGCCTGTTCGCTCCGGCCGCCGCGGTCACACTCACGCCCGCAGCGGTCGCCGTCGCCGCCACCACCACCTTCGTCAGCACCATCGTGAACAAGCTCGTCGTCACCGATCTGAACGGCGACGGCTACCCGGACGTGGTCACCGCCGACACGGGCTATGCCTCGGTGTCGGTCCTCAAGAACGTGTCGGGCACGCTCACCGCGGGGGCGGTCTACAAGCTCAACCCCGTGCCGTCCTACGCGAACGCAGCCGCGCTCGCCGCCGGCGACTTCAACGGCGACGGCAAGATGGACATCGCGGTGACGAACTACTACTCGGGAGCGGGCGGACCCCTGCTGCAGGTCTTCCCCGGCAACGGCAACTACACGCTGGGGACGGTGTACAACGTGACGCTCGGCAGCGGAGACGTCCCGTACGGGATCGCGGTCGCCGACATGAACGGGGACGGGAAGCCCGACATCGTGACGGCCAACTCCTACGGCGACACGGTGTCGGTCTTCAAGAACACCTGCCAGTAGTCTCCTCCGCGGGGAGCGATGCCCCCGGCGCGCCGCGCCGGGGGCGTCTCCTTCTCGGGGCCCCGCTCAGTCCCGGAAGTTCTGGAACTGGATGGGGATCCCGAGGTTCGCCCCGCGCACGAGCTGCATCGCCGCCTGGAGGTCGTCCTTCTTCTTGCCGGTGATCCGGACGGCCTCGCCCTGGATGGCCGCCTGGAGCTTGAGGCCGCTCTCCTTCACGATGGCCACGATGCGCTTCGCGTCCTCCTGCTTGAGGCCGCGCCTGAGCTTCACGAGCTTCTTCACGTGGCCCTGCGCCGCGGGCTCGATCTTCTGCGGGTCGAGCCCCTCGAGCGGAACGCTCCGCTTCGCGAACTTCTCCATGAGCACGGTGAGCGCGGCGTCGATGCGCCCCTCGCTGTTCGCCTGGACGAGGATCGCCCCGTCCTGCTGGCGGGTGAGGTCGGTCGACGTCCCCTTGAAGTCGAAGCGCTGCGCGATCTCCTTCCTCGCCTGGTTGAAGGCGTTCTCGACCTCCATGGCGTTCAGCTCGGACACGACGTCGAAGCTCGGCATCCCGCTCCCTCCTCGCTAGACCTCGAGAACCAACGATTCCACGGCCGGCCGCCGCCCGCTCGCCCGCCGGAACCAGCCGCGCACGGCGCGGTCGAGCGCGGCTTCCACCTGGGCGGTGCCCCGCTCCCCCGCGGGGAGCTCGGACACCGCCCGCCCGGCCTCCGCCGCGAGCTCGGCCTCCCGCCCCTCGAGTCCGGCCGCGCCACGTCCGCGGACCTCCACCGGGCGCGCGAGCTCGCGGGTGGCGCGGTCGAGCGCCACCACGGCGAGGACCAGGCCGTGCTCGGAGAGCATCCGCCGCTCTCGTACCACGGAGTGCGCCAGGGGGAGGAGGCCTCCGTCCCGGGAGAGGTGGACGCGGCCGGCCGGGACGCCTCCGGGGACGCGCGCCGCGCCGGCGTCCGAGAGCTCGAGGACCTCCCCGTCGACGAGGACGTGGCGCCGTCCGTCGGGGACGCCTTCCGAGGCGGCGTGGCCCGCATGCCGGAGGAGCTGGCGCAACCCGCCGTGGATGGGCACGAAGTGCTCCGGGCGCGTCAGCCGGATGAGGAGGCGCTCCTCGTCCTCCTGGGCGTGGCCGGAGACGTGCAGGGTGCGGTGGCCCTCCCAGAGGACGTCCGCGCCCCGGCGGGCGAGGCCGTCGAGCGCCTGGCCGATGGCCACCTCGTTGCCGGGGATGAGCCGCGCGGAGAACACGACCCGGTCGAGCGGCCCTGCCGCGAGGCCCGCGAGCTCGCCCCTCGAGAGCCGGGCGAGCGCGCCGTGGGGCTCCCCCTGCGACCCGGTGAGCAGCGCGCACAGCTCGCGCGGCGGGGCGTCCCGGGCCTCCTCCGCGGTGGCGAGCTGGCCCGGCGGGAAGGAGAGGTACCCGAGCTCGAGGCCGAGCCGGACGCTCTCCTCCATGGATCGGCCGACGAGCGCGAGGCGCCGGCCGTAGGCGCGGGCCGCGTCGGCCACCTGCTGGATGCGCCCCATGTGGGAGGAGAAGCAGGTGACCCACACCCGCCCCGGTGCGCCGTCGAAGACGCGTCGCAGCGCCGGCCCCACCTCGGACTCCGAGGGCGAGTGGCCGGGACGGTCGGCGTTCGTCGAGTCGGAGAGGAGCATGCGGACGCCCGCGCGCCCCAGCTCCTCGAAGCGGGGGAGGTCGGTGCGGCGGCCCGCCACGGGCCGCTCGTCGACCTTGAAGTCGCCGCTGTGGACGAGGAGTCCCTGCGGCGTCTCGACCGCGAGGGCGCAGGAGTCCGGCACCGAGTGCGCGACCGCCACGAACTCGGCCGCGAACGGAGACCCGTCGCCGGCCCGGATCCGATCGCCGGGGCGGACCTCCCGGAGCTCGGCCCGGACGCCTGCCTCCTCGAGCCGCGGGCGCAGGAGGGAGAGCGCGAGGGCCGGCCCGTACACCGGCGCGCGCACGGCGCGCAACAGCAGCGGGAGAGCGCCGATGTGGTCCTCGTGTCCGTGGGTGACGAGAACCGCTCCCACCCGGTCGCGGCGCTCCTCCAGCCAGCGCAGGTCCGGCGCGACGGCCTCCACCCCCAGGCCGCCGGGGGGGAAGAGAAGCCCGCAGTCGACGACGGCGACCCGTCCCTCGCACTCGAGCGCGAGGCAGTTCATGCCGATCTCGCCGAGGCCGCCCAGGGGGGCGACCCGGACGGGCGGGGCCATGGGGCACACTCTCCACGGAAGGGGCGCGGAGGTAAAGGCGCGAACGCCCGGTCGGGTTATCCTCTCCCTCCCCGATGGACGCCCTGCTCGACGACCTGAACGACGCACAGCGCGAGGCCGTCCTCCACGGCGACGGCCCGCTGCTCGTGCTCGCCGGGGCCGGCTCGGGCAAGACCCGGGTCATCGTCCACCGCATCGCGCACCTCATCCGGGAGCACGGCGTCGCCCCGTGGCACGTGCTCGCCGTGACCTTCACGAACAAGGCCGCGGGGGAGATGCGAGAGCGGCTCGAGGCGCTGCTCGGCCCGACCGGGCGCGAGGCCTGGGTCCAGACCTTCCACGCCTTCGGCGCCCGGTTCCTGCGCCGGGAGGCCGAGGCCGCGGGGCTTCCCCCGGCCTTCGCCATCTACGACGACGACGACCAGCGCGCGCTGGTGAAGCGGCTGCTCGCGGAGATGGGGGTGGACGACGACGCCCGCCTCGGGCCCCGGGAGGCGCTCTCCCGCGTCGATCGCTGGAAGAACCTCGGGCTCTCCCCGGGGGACGTCCGGGTCGAGGCCGACGACGCCGAGGGCGAGGTCTGCCTCGAGCTCTACCGCCGCTACGAGCGGGCGCTGAAGCGGGCGGGCTCGGTGGACTTCGGCGACCTGCTGCTCCGGCCGGCGCAGCTGCTCGAGGCGGACCCCGGGCTCCAGGGGCGCTGGCGACGGCGGTTCCGGTACATCCTCGTCGACGAGTTCCAGGACACGAACCCCGCCCAGTACCGGCTTCTCCGGCTCCTGTGCGGGGAGCCCGCGAACGTGTGCGTGGTCGGCGACGACGACCAGGCCATCTACCGCTGGCGAGGCGCCGACGTCGGGAACATCCTCGACTTCGACAAGCACTTCCCGGGGACCCGGGTCGTGAAGCTCGAGCAGAACTACCGCTCCAGCGCCAACGTGCTCGCGGCGGCGCACGCGGTCATCTCCAAGGCCTCTCGGCGCAGGGAGAAGAAGCTCTGGACCGAGCGGGAGGCCGGCGCGCCGCTGCGGCTGGTCGTCGCCCAGGACGAGCACGAGGAGGCGCAGCGCCTGGCCGCGGCGGTCGAGGAGGAGCGGCGGCGGGGCACGCGCGGCGACGAGATCGCCATACTCTATCGCGTGAACGCCCAGTCTCGGCCGATCGAGGCGGCGCTGCGAGCCGTCCGGGTCCCGTACGTCATCGTGCGGGGCACGAGCTTCTACGAGCGCGCCGAGGTGCGCGACGCGGCCGCCTATCTCCGGCTCGCCCTGTCGCCCGCCTCCGACCTGGACCTCCTGCGCGTCCTCAACCGGCCCGCGCGCGGCATCGGGGAGAAGACGATCGCGCGCCTGCGCGCCTTCGCGGAGGCGGCATCGACCCCGCTCTTCGAGGCGCTCGCGCGACGCGGCGAGATCGAGGAGCTGAAGCCCGCCGCGCGCCGGAGCCTCGGCGAGTTCCACGCGGTCGTCGCCTCCCTGCACGCGGACGTGCCCGGCCTCGACGCCGGGGCGGCGGTCCAGGAGGCGCTCGCCCGCAGCGGGCTCCTCGATCGCCTGCGCGCCGAGGGGACCGACGAGTCCGTCGAGAAGGCGGAGAACCTGCTCGAGCTCGTGGCCGCCGCACGGGAGTACGACGAGGCGCGCGCCGGCGAGCCGGCGCCGCGGGACCCGGACGAGCCGAGGACGCCGCCCCTCGCCGGCTTCCTCGAGCAGATCGCGCTTCTCGGCGAGGCGGACGCGCCGACGCCGGAGGGGCGCGTGGCGCTCATGACGCTCCACGCCGCGAAGGGCCTCGAGTTCGAGGCGGTCCTCATCGCCGGCCTCGAGGAGGGCCTGCTCCCGTACGAGCGCCCCTGGCGGCGCGACGTCGCCGGCGGAGAGCGGGCCGCCGACGTCGACGAGGAGCGGCGCCTCTGCTACGTGGGCATGACGCGGGCGAAGTCCCGGCTCACCCTCTCGCTCGCTCGCCGCCGCATGGCCTACGGCGAGGCCGGGCCGAGCTTCCGGGAGCGGGAACCTTCCCGGTTCCTGGGCGACCTCCCGCCCGAGCTCTTCGGCCTCCCGCCGCGGACCGCCCGTCCGGTCCCGACGGCTCCGGTGGTGCGGCGCCACCCCGGGGCCCTGCCCGGCGAGCCGGTGATCGAGTACGACGGCGAGTCGGCCGGGCCCCGGCCGCGGCGGGGGAGCGGGCCCACCGTCGACTACTCGTACGACCAGCGCCCCGAGGGCCATCGCCCCGCGTTCGCGGCGGGGACGAGGGTCCTCCACGCCCAGCTCGGAGAGGGTCTCGTCCGCGCCTGCGACGGGCCCGGCCCGGACGCGAAGGTGACGGTCTCCTTTCCCGGGGCCGGGGAGAAGCGGGTCATCGCCCGATTCCTGCGCCTCGCCTAGCGCGTCGAGCCGACGCCGGTGGCGATGCCCACGGGAGAGCGCCCCGGCCGGTCGGCGTCGCGCGCCCCCGCGCGAAGGAGCACCGCCATGACGGCGCCGCGGTCCGCGGCCCGGGCCGCGTCGAGCGCAGAGAACCCGTCCGGCGTGCGCAGGTCGGGGGAGGCGCCGCGCGAGAGCAGCAGGCGCACGACCTCGACGTGGCCGGCGGCGGCCGCCTGCATGAGCGGCGTCCAGCCGTCCGACCCCCGCGCGTCCGGGGGGGCCCCGCGATCGAGCAGCAGCGTCGCCACCTCCAGCCGGCCCGCCTGCGCCGCGATGCCGAGCGGGGTCGAGCCAGCGGCGGTGCGCCCTGACGGCGGCGCGCCGGCGTCGAGGAGGCGGGCGACCGCCGCCGCGTCCCCGAGCCAGGCGGCCCGCGCGAGCTCGGCGGGGACCTCCGGGGGCGCGGCCGCCCGCGCGGCCAGGGCCACGGCGAGCACGGGCGCTGCGGGCCACCGCCTCAAGCCCGGATCCCGAACACGAGGGCGACGAGCCAGGAGACGAAGGAGAGCGCGAGCGCGAGGAGCAGCGCCCGCGCGACGCTCACCTTGTAGGCGCCCGTGATGACCACCATCCAGACGAGCGCGTAGAGGAGGAGGGGGATGAGGAGGAACCAGGCGAACCGCGCGAGGGAGAGCGTCCAGGCGGCGGAGAGGACGAGCGAGACGAGCGCCGCCCGGCCGAGCGTGTTGCGGGGGTTCTTCGGCGTCACCCACGCCACCGAGATCATGAGCACGGCGGAGGAGACGAGGAGCTGGACGAGGAAGGCGGCCACCCAGTGGAGCATGGCCCGAGGATACCAGACGGTCTCCCGGCTCGCCCGGAGCCCTTCTGGCGCCGGGGCCGAGACGCTAGACTGGTCGGGTGACGGCGCTCGCCAAGTTCCGCTCGCCCGTCGGCGTGCTCGCCGTCGAGGCCAGCGACGAGGGCGTCTGCGGGATCCGCTTCGGGGGAGGGGAGCGCCCCCGCCCCCCCATCACGGCCCGCACCCGGGAGAACCTCGAGGCGGGACTCCGGGCGCTCGCCGACTACTTCGCCGGACGGCCGCCGCGGCTGCCGCCGCTCGATCTCCGCGGCAGCCCGTTCCGGCTGCGCGTGTGGCGGGAGCTCGTCGCCATCCCGTGGGGAGAGGTGCGGACCTACGGGGAGGTGGCGCGCAAGGTCGGGCGGCCCGGCGCCGCCCGGGCGGTGGGGGGCGCGAACCACCACAACCCGGTCGCCATCCTCGTCCCCTGCCACCGGGTGGTCGCGACCGGCGGCCGCCTCGGCGGCTATGCGGGCGGGGTGGACGTGAAGGCGCGACTCCTCGCCCACGAGGCCGCGCACGCACCTGCGCTGCGGCCCTCGTAGCGCGGCCCGGTCAGGGGCGCGGCCGGTAGTGGGTCGCGAAGTCCCGGAAGAGGTCGCTCGGCGTCTGGTCGAAGCCGAGCGGCTGCATGAGGAGGATCCAGCCGACGAGCACCGCGCGGGCGGACGACGCGCGACCGGGCCGAAGCGCCCCCACGGCGAGAGGGGCGAAGAGCAGCACCGCCCCGTGCCACCAGTCGTAGATGTCCGTGAGCGCGATCCCCATCGCCGCGATCACGAGGCCCGCCACGAGGCCGTCGGAGAGCCACAGGCACGCGCCCGCGGCGGCGACGCTCGCGACCGCCACGGCCCAGAAGCGGGGGCCGGTCCCGGTCGCGGCGAGCGTCGGGGGAAGCGTCGCGAGGTAGCGCTCGGCGACGGGCCACATGAGGAGGAAGGTCCCGACCGTCAGCGCGCCGGCGACGGCCACGACCGCGAACTCGAGCCAGGGCCAGTCTCGCGGGGGCCGGTCCCGGGTCGCCATGGCGACCGCCGCCACGCCGACCGGCACGAGCACGACCGCCCGGTAGTGAAGGAGCGCGGCCGCTGCGAGCCACAGGAGCGCGCCCCGGGGCCGGCGCCGGTGAAGGTCTCTCAGCGCCATCGCCCCGGCCCCGATGAAGGTCACGTCGTAGAAGCCCTGGAGCGCGAGGCGCACGAGGTAGATCCACGCGAGGACCCCCACCACCGCCCGCCCACCAGGGGGGAGCCCCGCGAGCAGGCGGAAGACGGCGGCGAGGGCGAGGTGGGCGAGCACGACGAGCCACAGGATCCCGAGCCGGCCGAACGTCTCCTGCGACATGGGGACGAAGCGGCCCGCCACCGCGAGAGGCAGGAAGACGGCGAACATGCCGGGCGGGTAGTTCACCGGCATCTGGGGCCAGGCCCCGCTCTCCTGGGGGTAGTAGACGCCGCGGGACGACTCCGCGAGAGGGAGGCGGTAGGCGGCGAGCCCCTTCCTCACGAAGACCCAGGTGGCGTGGGCGTGGTGCAGGTGGTCGGTGTAGGCGTGGGAGAGGTCGCCGTAGGGCCCGGCGTTCGTCAACGGGACGAGCGCCGTCAGGCTGAGCGAGGCGGCGAGGACCGCGGCCAGCGCCCGGCGCGGCGGGTGGGAGACGGAGGTCGCGCCGGAGCCGGTCGGCGGCATCGCGCTCAGGCGCGCTCGGCGACGACGAGCATGTTGTCGCCGAGATTCACCGGCACGCTGGCGCGCGGCGGCACGATCCGGGCGAGCAGCCTGGCGGCGGGCGCCAGCACGGGGAAGCTCGCCGCCACCTTGCGGAGCAGGTAGCCCGCCGAGACCGTGTGGCTGTAGGTGCGGATGCCGAGCACGCGGAAGCCCGTCTCCTCGAGGACCGCGGCGACGGTGGCGCGGTCGAAGTACACGAGGTGCATATCCATGAGCCACGGCCAGCGCGCCCCGAGGAGGCGGGCGAAGAGGCTCCCGGTGTCGATGGTGGACAGGTAGAGACGCCCCCCCGGCTCGAGGAGGTCGCGTGCCGCCCGCAGCTCCTCGCGCGGGTCGGGGAGGTGCTCGAGGACGTCCCACATCGTGAGGACGTCGTAGCGACCGCCGCGACGGGACAGATCGACGAGCGGCTCCGAGTGGACCGTGAAGCCGAGGAGGCGGGCGTGGCCTGCAGCCCAGCGCGAGAGCTCCAGCCCCTCCGCGGCGAAGCCGCGCTCGCGCGCCACCTCGAGGAAGTACCCGCAGTAGGCCCCCACGTCGAGGAGGCGCCGCCCCGCCGGCGTCCCGAGCGCCCGGATCACGCGTCGGAAGGTGAGGATCCGGTTCTCGCGCTCGGACATGTAGAGGGGGTCGACGACGTCGGCGTAGGCGCGCGCGAGCTCCGCGGCCCGCGGCATGGGCCACTGGAAGAGGAGTCCGCAGTCGCCGCAGCCCCAGATGGGCGGGTGCGCGCGGTGGCCGAAGCTCGTGCACCGCCAGGCCGTGGCGTCCTGCGCGGCTCCGTCTCCGCGGGCCGCGTACCGGAGAGACAGGCGCGACCCGCGGCAGAGCACGCAGCCGTCCGGAACGGGGGAGAGTGCCCGGGCAGGAGCCTGGGCGAGCGCGGTGGATTCCTTCAAGGCGCGGCCCTTATAGCGCCTGCGGTCCGCGGATCCAAGCGGAGTTGCCGGGGTTCCCGGGCCTGCTAGAGTGGTGCGGGGGTGGCGCATGGCCAAGTGCCTCGCGATGATCCTGGCCGGTGGGGAGGGGCGGCGCCTCGATCCGCTCACGCGAGAGCGGGCGAAGCCGGCGGTCCCGTTCGGCGGTCGCTATCGCATCATCGACTTCGTGCTCTCGAACTTCGCCAACTCCGGCATCGTCCGGATGAAGGTGCTCGTCCAGTACAAGTCCGACTCGCTCAACACGCACGTGCAGCGGGCCTGGCGGCTCACCTCGCTCCTGAACGAGTACGTGGAGATCGTGCCGGCGCAGATGCGCTACGGCCCCAAGTGGTTCGAGGGGTCCGCCGACGCCATCTACCAGAACCTGAACATCATCACCGACGAGGAGCCCGACTACACCTTCGTCTTCGGCGCCGATCACGTCTACCGGATGGACGTGCGCCAGATGCTCGACTACCACCAGGAGAAGCACGCCGACCTCACCGTGGCGGCCATCCCCATCCCGGTCGAGGAGGCGGACCAGTTCGGCGTGATCGAGATGGCGCCCGACGGCCGGATGATCGGCTTCGTCGAGAAGCCCAAGTCCGGGGCCAAGACGATGCCCGGAGACCCGACCAAGTGCCTCGCGTCGATGGGCAATTACCTCTTCACCACCGACGCGCTCGTGCAGGAGATCGTGCGCGACGCGGGCGACCCGGAGAGCGCCCACGACTTCGGAAAGTCGATCGTCACCTCCATGTTCGCGCGCAAGAAGGTGTACGTCTACGACTTCATGAACAACATGGTCCCGGGCCAGTCCGAGAAGGAGCGCGGCTACTGGCGCGACGTCGGGAGCCTGGATGCCTACTACCAGGCGAACCTGGACCTGGTGGCGGTGGACCCGGTCTTCTCGCTCTACAACTTCGAGTGGCCCATATTCACCATTCGCTACAACTACCCTCCGGCGAAGTTCGTGTTCAACAACGAGCCGGAGAAGCGCATCGGCCGGGCCACGGACTCGCTCGTGTCGGAGGGCTGCATCCTCTCTGGCGGCCACGCCCACCACTGCATCCTCTCCCCCAAGGTGCGCATCAACAGCTACTCCTACGTGGAGGGCTCGATCCTCTTCGAGGACGTGAACGTCGGCCGGCACTGCAAGATCCGGCGCGCCATCATCGACAAGCACGTCGACGTGCCGCCGGGGACCGTCATCGGCTACGACGTCGAGGAGGACCGCCGGCGCTTCCAGGTGACCGAGAGCGGCATCGTGGTGATCCCCAAGGGGATGCACATCGAGCCGCGCGCCTGACGCTCACGCCTGCCGGGCGCGCTCGGCGAGCCGCTCGGCTCGCGAGAACGCGCTGGACAGGTCGACGGGCTTCTCGAGGACGTCGTCGGCGCCGAGCTCGACGAGCTGGCTGCGAAGGTTCGCGTCCGCGGCCATGGCGCTCACGACCAGCACCGGGATCCTGGCCGTCCGGGCGTTCGCCCGCAGCTGCTTCAGCACGTCGCGCCCGTCGAGCTTCGGCATGGCGACGTCGAGCATGATGAGGTCCGGTGCCTCGGCGGCCGCGAGAAGCAGGGTCTCGGCTCCGTCGCGGGCGAGGAGCACGTCGTGGCCGCGGCGCTGGGCGTAGCTCTGGTAGAGGCGCGCGGTGCCCGGATCGTCCTCTGCGATGAGAAAGCGGTAGCGGCCCATGCCTCTTCCTCGCACTCTCAGTATTGCACGGGAACGCGCCGGATTCGCCGGGTGAAAAGGGACTCACACCAACGTCGAACCCCGCGCGGGGGGGATCCCGGGGAGGTGCAGCGTCCCTCCCGAGGCGCAGGGTCGCCCCCTTCGGGCGCCTGCTTCACGTTGGGATGAGCCGCCGGGCCCCGGGAAGCCCGTGACGGGGCGGGCTGTTCCGGCGTAGAAAGAGGTCCGGACATGAACCACTTCTTCGCCGTCGTCGCCGCGGCCACCCTTGCCGCCGCCCAGGACCCCGTCCCCGCCATCCCCTACGAGCAGTTCCGGCTGCCGAACGGCCTGAACGTCATCCTCAGCGAGGACCACACGGCCCCCATCGTGGGCGTGGACGTCCTCTACAACGTCGGCTCGAAGGACGAGAAGCCGGGGCGGACCGGGTTCGCCCACCTCTTCGAGCACCTGATGTTCGAGGGCAGCGTTCACGTGCCGAAGGGCGAGGCCGATCGGCTCATCGAGGCCGCGGGGGGTACCGCGAATGGGCAGACGAACCCGGACCGCACCGAGTACTGGGAGCAGGTGCCCTCGAACGCGCTCGCGCAGATGCTCCTCATCGAATCCGACCGGATGGGTTGGCTGCTCCCCACGCTCGACCAGGCCAAGCTCGACAACCAGCGGGAGGTGGTGCGGAACGAGCGGCGCCAGAACTACGAGATGCAGCCCTACGGCCTCGCCTGGAAGGAGCTGCTCGAGAACCTCTGGCCCCCGGACTTCCCCTACCACTGGGAGCCCATCGGCTCCCACGAGGACCTGCAGGCGGCGACCCTGGAGGACGTCCGCGAGTTCTTCCGGCACTGGTACGGGCCCGGCAATGCGTCGCTCGCCATCGTCGGCGACGTCGATCCCGCGAAGACCCGCGCGCTCATCGAGGCCTGGTTCGAGAACATCCCGGCCTCGAGGACCCCTTCCCGCCAGGCGCCCGAGCCGAGGCCGCTCCCGGCCGGCAAGCGGGTGACGATGGAGGACGACGTCCAGCTCCCGCGCCTGTACCTCGCCTGGCAGTCCCCCAAGGACTACGCACCCGGCGATGCCGCGCTCGGGATCCTCGGCGACATCCTCTCCTCGGGGAAGTCCTCCCGGCTCCAGAAGCGGCTCGTGATGGACGACCGCATCGCCCAGGGTGTCATGGCCGGGCAGGAGGGCCAGGCGCTCGCCGGCATGTTCGTCGTGGTCGCGACCGCGAAGCCCGGCGTCGGGCTCGACAGGATCGAGAAGGCCATCGACGAGGAGCTCGCCCGCATCGCGCGCGAGCCGCCCACGGACGAGGAGCTCAAGCGGGCGAAGAACCGCATCGAGTCCCAGGTCATCTTCAGCCTGGAGCCGGTCGGCGGGTTCAGCGGCCGGGCGAGCCACCTCAACGGCTACTACTGGGAGACCGGCGACCCGGGCTATCTCGGCAAGGACCTCGCGCGCTACTGGGCGGTGACCCCCGAGGACGTGCGGGCCGCCGCAGAGCGCTACCTCGAGGCCGGGCATCGGGTGGCTCTCTCGGTCGTGCCCCGCGCGGCGGAGCAGCCGCAGCCGGGCGCTCCCGCCGCGGGCCCCGCGCACACGGAGGGCCGCTGATGCGCGCGCACGGAAGGCTCGGCGCCACGCTCGCCGCGCTGCTCGTCGCGGGCGCCTGCGCGGCGCCCTCCCGGGAGACCCGGCCTCCCCCCCCGGCCGCCGAGGCCGTCGCCCCGGCGGACCGAGACCGCGTCCCGCCGCTCGGCCCGCCGCCGGCGCTCAAGCTGCCCGAGCAGAGGAAGTTCCAGCTCGCGAACGGGCTCCGCGTTCGCCTCGTCGAGTACCACCGACTGCCCATCGTCGCCCTGCACCTCGTCCTGCTCGATGCCGGCGCGGTGAACGACCGGCCCGACCGCGGAGGGGAGGCGAGCTTCACCGCGGCCATGGTCACCGAGGGGACGAGGACGCGGAGCGCGACCCAGATCTCCGACGAGCTGGGCGGGATCGGCGCGAGCCTGGGGGCCGGCGCCAGCATGGACGCGGCCTACGTGTCCGGCCACACGCTCTCGCGGCACCTGCCGACGCTCGTGGCGCTCCTCGCGGACGTCACCAGTAACCCGGCCTTCCCCCCCTCCGACTTTTCCCGGGTCCAGGACCAGCGGAAGGTCGCGCTCCTGCAGCAGCGCGACCAGCCCGGTGCGGTCGCCTCGAAGGCCTTCGGGCCCCTGTACTGGGGCTCGCACCCCTACGGCCACTGGCCCATGGGCACGGAGGCCTCGGTCGCGGCCACGACCGCGGCGGACCTCGCCCGGTTCCACGCCGACCACTGGCGACCGGGCGCCGCCGAGCTCGTGGTGGTCGGCGACGTGGACCTGGCGACGCTCCGGCCGCTCCTCGAGAAGGCCTTCGCCGGCTGGACCGGCAACGCCCCCGCCCGCGCGCTCGCCGCGGAGCGGGAGGCGGGGAGCGCCCGGGCGGTGCTCGTCGAGAAGCGGAAGGCGTCCCAGACCTTCCTCATCCTCGGCATGCCGGGGATGGCCCGCAGCGACCCGGACTTCGTGCCGGCGCAGGTCCTCTTCCAGGTGCTCGGAGGGGGCATGGCGTCGCGGCTCTTCCGCGACCTTCGGGAGGAGAAGGGCTACACCTACGGCCTCACGGCGCGCGAGTCGGCGCAGAGGCTCGGCGGCGCGAGCTACCTCGGCGGCAGCGTCCGCGCGGACGCCACCGGCCAGGCCGTGAAGGACCTCCTCGCCGAGGTGGAGGCGCTGCGCACGACGCCGGTCCCCGGGCCGGAGCTCGCCGACGCCCAGAACAGCATGGCGCTCGCGCTTCCGGCGGAGTTCGCCACCGCCTCCGGCATCGCCGGGAAGATCGCGGACCAGGTCGTATTCGGGCTTCCCGACGACTGGTGGAGCGTCTACGCGGAGCGGGTCCGGACGGTCACCGCCGAGGACGTGCAGCGGGTGGCCCGCCGCTACCTCGACCCTTCGCGCCTCGTGACCGTGCTCGTCGGAGATCCCGCCGTGGTGAAGCCCCAGCTCGCCGGCTTGCCCATCGGGCCGGTGGAGGTGAGGGAGGGGCAGGCCGCCAGGGGGCGCTAGGGACGCCTCGGCCGGCTGTCGGGCCGACGCGCTAGACTGCGGGCGGTCGACCCATGCGAGCCGCCTCCCGGGAGCTTGTGAACGAGTTCTCGTGGTCGAAGTCCCGCCACGAGAAGCTCGTGGAGTGTCCGCGGGCCTACTACTACCACTACTACGGGAGCTGGGGCGGCTGGGACGCGGCCGCGGGCGCTTCCACCCGAGAGCTCTACGTGCTGAAGAAGCTCTCCTCCCGCTGGCAGTGGGCCGGCTCGGTCGTCCACGAGGCGCTTCGCCACCTGCTCAACCGCGCCCGCGTCTCCGGGGACAGGAAGTCGCTCGAGGATCTCGTCGCGCAGACCCACCGGCGCTCCCGCGCCATCTGGGCCGCGTCGCGGGAGAAGAGCTACTGGCGGGAGCCGAGCAAGATCGAGGGGCTCGTCGAGCACGAGTACGGCGAGGCCGTGCCCTCCGAGGAGTGGAAGCGGCTGTGGGACGAGGTCATCGAGGGCTCGATCCGGTCCTTCTACGCGAGCGACACGTTCGATCGGATCCGCGCGACGCCGGCGGAGCGGTGGCTCACGGTCGACGAGCTCGACTCGTGGGCCTTCGAGGGCACGAAGATCTGGGTGGCCATCGACTTCGCGTACCGGGACGAGAGGGGCCGCGTCCACGTCCTCGACTGGAAGACCGGGCGGGAACGCGGCGTCGACCACCTGCAGGTCGCCATCTACGCCCGGTACGCGCGCGAGAAGTGGGGCGTCCCGGCCGACGACGTCGTCGGCGGGCTCGTCTACCTGGGAGCCGGGGCGGAGAGGGTGGACGTGGCCGTCGACGAGGCCGCGCTCACGGCCTCCGGCGACAAGATGCGGGAGAGCATCGCGTCCATGAAGGCGCTCCTCGAGGACGAGCGCCAAAACGTGGCGCGCATCGGCCGCTTCCCGCAGGTCGAGGACCGCGACGCCTGCCGCCGCTGCCCGTTCCGGCGTCCCTGCGGGCGGATGTAATGCCTTCGGCCGCCGGGCGCTAGCGCTGGGCCACCTGGCGGAGGATGTCGAGCTGCTCGAGGGCCTTCCCGGCGCCGATCACGACCGCGGAGAGCGGGTCCTCGGCGAGGAACACGGGGAGGCCCGTCTCCTCCCGCAGCAGCGTGTCCAGGTTCTTGAGCAGCGCCCCGCCGCCGGCGAGCACGATGCCCCGGTCCGCGATGTCGCCCGCAAGCTCCGGGGGGGTCCGCTCGAGCGTGACCTTCACCGCCTCGACGATGCCGTTGATCGGCTCGGAGAGCGCCTCCCGGATCTCCGAGGAGGTGACGATGAGCGTGCGGGGCACGCCGGCGACGAGGTCGCGTCCCTTGATGTCCATCGTCAGCTCCTCCTCGGTCGGGTAGGCGGTGCCGATGCCCATCTTGATGAGCTCGGCGGTCCGCTCGCCGATGAGGAGGTTGTACTTGCGCTTGATGTGCTGGATGATCGCCTCGTCCATCTTGTCGCCGGCGACGCGCACCGAGCGGCTGTAGACGATCCCGCCGAGCGAGATGACGGCGACGTCGGTCGTGCCGCCGCCGATGTCGACGATCATGTTGCCCGAGGGCTCGGTGATGGGGAGACCCGCCCCGATGGCGGCGGCCATGGGCTGCTCGATGAGGTAGACCTCGCGGGCGCCGGCGCTCTCCGCCGCCTCGCGGACCGCGCGCTTCTCCACCTCGGTGATCCCCGAGGGGATGCCGATGATGATGCGCGGGCGGGCGAACGCCTTGCGGTTGTGCGCCGTCTGGATGAAGTAGCGGAGCATCGCCGCCGTGATCTCGAAGTCGGCGATGACCCCGTCCTTCATGGGGCGGATGGCGACGATGTTGCCCGGCGTCCGCCCGAGCATCTCCTTCGCCTCCTTGCCGACGGCGAGCACGCGCCGCCCGCCGCGCGCGTCCTGCTGGACGGCGACGACGCTGGGCTCGTTCGAGACGATGCCCACGCCGCGGATGTAGATGAGGGTATTTGCCGTCCCGAGGTCGATCGCCAGATCGCGGGACAGGATGTTATGGAGCCAGTCGAGCACGGTGGAGGTCGTCCGGGGTGGGCGACTATAGCAGGGCCCGGTGCCTTGGCAACGACGCCCAGGGAGGCTTCACTACACCCTGCGATACCGCCCATCGGGGGTGCGCGGGTGCGGGTGGGGCTCCGACACGACCCCCGTCCCACGGCGGCGGTCCTTTGGAGGCTCCGGACATCGCTGTTACGCTCGAAAAGAGCGAATGTCGCAGGCTGCCCTCATCCCGCTGCGCGAGCCCTGCCCGCGGTGCGGCTACTTGGCGGACCCCTCGTCCGCGTCCCTCAACTTCTGCCCCAAGTGCGGGACGGACCTGAGGCCGGCGGAGGACCGGGTGCACCCTGCGTCCCAGGCCTGGGTGGGGCGGGTGATCGCGGACCGGTACCGGCTCATCGCCCTGCTAGGGGAAGGCGGGATGGGATCGGTATTCAAGGCCGAGCACGTCCGCATGGGAAAAGCGCTCGCGGTGAAGCTGCTCCGGGGGGCCTTCGCGCGCGACCCGGCGGCGGTGGCCCGCTTCCGCTCCGAGGCCCAGATCGTGTCCCGCCTCTCCCACCCGCACACGATCGCCGTGTTCGACTTCGGCGAGATCGAGGGAGACGACGGGGGGTTCTACCTGGCGATGGAGTACGTGCCCGGCAAGGACCTCTCCGCCGTGATGCGGGAGCAGCGACGGCTGCCGGAGGCGCGTGCGCTCCACATCGCCGACCAGCTGCTCGGCTCGCTCGGCGAGGCCCACGAGGCCGGCATCGTCCACCGGGACATCAAGCCGGCGAACGTGATGCTCATGCCGACGCGCACCGAGGGGGACTTCGTCAAGGTCCTCGACTTCGGGATCGCCAAGCTTCGGGACGCGGGCGGCGATCGCGGCGACACGAGCGCCGGGGCGATCATCGGGACCCCGAACTACCTCTCCCCGGAGCAGGCCCGCGGCGAGGAGCTCGACGCCCGCGCCGACCTCTACTCGGTCGGGGCGGTGCTCTACGAGCTCGTGTCGGGAAGGCCGCCGTTCATGGCGCCCAACCCGATGGCGGTCGTGTCGGCGCACCTCACGCAGGCGCCGACCCCGATCGGGGAGATGGCCCCCGGCGTCTCCGCCGGCTTCGCGGCGGTCGTCCACAAGGCGCTCTCCAAGAAGCCCGAGGACCGCTTCCAGACCGCCGACGACATGCGGGTCGCGCTCCAGCGGGCGGCGACCCCGGACGACGCGACGCTGTCGCTGGACGCCGGGGAGGCGCCCGAGGTCACCGGCGAGCTGGCCATCGCCAAGCGGCAGGACTTCGCGGACCTCGACCGCCACATCCGCACCATCCGGCGCGGCAAGGTGCTCGGGCCGGTCGCCGTGCTCGCGGCGCTCTCGATCGCGGCGCTCGTCGCCTGGCGCTGGACCGATCTGTACGTGCTCCTGAACGAGCGCGCCCCCGGGATCGCCGGCGCCCTGCCGATCTCGCTGCGGCCTTCCGACTTCTACGACGGCGAGGAGCACGAGCCGAACGACGTGCCGGCGCTCGCGAACCGCCTGCCGCTCCCGCCCGGGCCGGACGGCCGGCGGGCCATGGGCGTCGCGGAGGTGCGCGGTCACATCGGCGCGAAGCTGAACGCGGTGACCGGGGACGTCGACGTCTACCGCATCGAGGTCCCGCGCTCCAGCCGGCCGCTCGTCCTCCACGCGGTCTGGAGCGGGGACAACCCGGGCGAGGGGATCCGGGGCCTCCGCATCGCCCTGACGCTCAACCGCGAGCGCGGGGGCTCAGATCCGCGCCGCTCCGCTCCGCTCGTCGCGCAGGTGGACCGGGCCGCCCCCGGCCGGACGGCAGAGCTCACCGCAGCGGTCGTGCCCGGGACCTACTACCTCGCCGTCCGGGAGAAGCACCGCGAGGGCGAGGAGCCCGTGGAGAAGCCGAGCGACTGGTACCGGCTCCGCGTCTGGCTCGCCGAGCCGCAGCCCGGCGAGGAGGTCGAGCCGAACGACGAACCCGACTCGGCGACGAGCCGGTTCGTGCGCTACCCGCAGTGGCGGGACCTGGCGGAGCGCAACCCCCTCGGCGAGGGGTCCGGGATCCACGCGGCCACGGCCGAGGACGACCCCGACACCTTCTCCGTCGCGCCGCGCAGCGCAGGCGAGATGCCGGAGGCGGTTGCGCTCGTGCCCGCGCCCGAGCTCGCCCTGGAGGTGCAGGCCTGGGCGCCGGACGACGAGGACCTGCGCGAGCGCGCCCAGGACCGGAACCGGTTCCACAAGCTCGGCGAGGGCGACCTGGGGCAGCTCCTCCTGCTCAAGCTTCCCGGCACGCCGCGCGACGGCGTCCCGGTGCTCGTCCGGGTGCGCGCTCGCCGCGGCGAGGGCGCCTACCAGATCCTGGCGCTGGGCCAGGGAAGCGCCTCGGGACCGGCCGCCCTGAGGCTCGTCGACGAGCTCGCCCGCACCGACCGCAGCGGGCAGGCGCTCGTGCTCGCCGCCGCCTTCGCGAAGCTCCTGCCGGGGTCGGCGGCCAAGGGAGAGATCCTGCTCGCCGCCGGGAAGATCGCCGAGCAGATGGCGGCCTCCGGCGCCCCCGACCTCGCCGCGGCGGAGCGCGCCTCGCAGCTCCTCGGGGAGCCGGTCTTCGAGATGGCGAGCGGGAAGGCCCGCTACGGCGGGGCCTTCGAGGCGCTCGTGCAGGGCGAGGGGCGCATCGCCGAGGAGGCGAGCTTCCGGCTCATCACCCGGGCCCGCCCGTGCGGTCCGGCGGAGGTGGCGCGGCGCGGTGCCTTCTTCCTGCAGCGGTTCCCGGACTCCGCGGAGGCGCCCGATGCCCGGCTGCTCGTCGCCCGGGCGGAGGAGGAGAGCTACTGGCGCACCCCCACGAAGGACGCGCTCCGCCGGGCCGTGGACGCCTGGGACCGCATCGCGCGGCAGAAGAAGGGCGAAGGGGTGGCCGAGGCCAAGAAGGCGCTCAAGCGCCTCCAGGCGAAGCACCCCCAGAAGCCGGCGAAGGTCGCGGTCCTCTGCCAGTAGGAACGGCGAGGGGCCGGTCCTCGCGGACCGGCCCCCCGGACGGCGCCGTGCCGATCGCCCGTCAGGCCTCGGGCTCGACCTTCACCTTCACCTTGCCGACGACCTCGGAGTGGAGCTTCACGCCCACCTCGAAGTCGCCGATGGTCTTGATGGGCTCCGGCAGGTCGATGGCGCGGCGGTCGATGGTGAGGCCGCGGGAGGCGAGAGCCTCGGCCACGTCCATCGCCGTCACCGAGCCGTAGAGCTTGTCCTGCTCTCCGACCTTGCGCTTGAGCGCCACGGGCGTGTCGGCGAGCCGCTGCGCGAGCGCCTGGGCGCTCGCCTTGAGCTTCGCCGCCTTGGCGGCCGCGACCGCCTTCTGGTGCTCGATCTCCCGGATGTTCCTGGGGTTGGCGACCACGGCCAGGCCCCGGGGGATGAGGAAGTTCCGGCCGTAGCCGGGCTTCACTTCGACGAGCTCCCCGCCCTTGCCGAGGTTCTCCACGTCTTCGCGAAGGATGAGCTTCATGTCCACTCTCCTAGGCGGCCGCGACCGAGTAGGGCAACAGGGCGAGCACGCGGGCGCGCTTGATGGCGGTCGCCACCTCGCGCTGGTGCTTGGCGCAGTTGCCGCTGATGCGCCGCGGGATGATCTTGCCGCGCTCGGTGAGGAAGTACTTGAGCTGACCTTGGTCCTTGTAGTCGACCTTCAGGTTCTTGTCGGCGCAGAAGCGGCAGACCTTGCGCCGGCTGAAGCCGCGCCTGCCGCCCTCCTCGCCGCCGCGCTCGCCGCGGTCCCCGCGCTCGCGGTCCCGGTCGCCCGGGCGGCCGCCCGAGGACGGGCCCCTCTTCTCCCCCATGTCTGGACGCGCCATGGCTACTCCTCCCCTCGCTCTTCGAAGCCGGCCTCGAAGCCCTCTTCACCGCGGTCGGCGAACTCGGGACGCGGGCGCTCCTCCTCGACCGGGGCGATCTTCACGTCCTGCTCCACCTGGCGGGCGTCGAAGTCGACGTCGTCGGCGAGCCGGACCGACTCGAACTTCGTCACCGCGTCGAGCATCTTGAGGTTGCGCTCGAACTCCTGCACCAGCCCGGGCTTGCCGATGTAGAGGCAGTGCACGTAGAGCGCCCGCGGCTGCTTGGCCACGGGGAACGCGGTCTTGCGCTTGCCCTGGTTGGTGAAGCGGATGACCTTCCCGCCCTCGCGCCCGACCACGGCGCGCAACCGTTCCTTGATCTCTTCCACCTGGTCGTCGGGAGTCTCCGACTTGAGGAGGTAGGTCGTCTCGTACTCCCGCACGAGACGCTTCTGCGTGTCAGCCATTCGTCATGCTCCCCTTGGGTCTGGAAAAGCGGCGGTTCGCCCGCCGCGAGGAGTATCCCTGTCGCGCCGGGGCGCCATGCCCCGGAACGTCCTGCCGCTACACCGCCGGCGTCCGCCGGCGGTTGAACTCGTTCATCGCCTTCACCACGCCCCCCTCGACCGCCATCCGCGCCGCCGCCGCCGCCTCCGCAACGCAGGAGGCGACGAGCGCCTCCTCGCCCTTCGCGAAGCGCCCGAGGACGTAGTCGGCCGGGTCCATGGCCGGCGGGGGCCGCCCCACGCCGACCCGGATGCGCCCGTACTCGGCGGTGCCCAGGCTCTCGTTCAAGTGCTTGAGCCCGTTGTGGCCGCCGTGGCCGCCTCCGACCTTCACCTGGACCCGGAAGGGGTCGAGCTCCAGGTCGTCGTGCACGACGACCAGGTCGGCCGGCTCCAGCTTCCAGAAGCGGGCGGCGGGGCCCACGGAGTCCCCGGAGTGGTTCATGTAGGTCTGCGGCTTCATGATCCAGAGCCTCGGGCCGCCACCCCCCGCCTCGGCGATCTCCGCGGCGAACTTGCGGAGCTTGAACTCGACACCGAGCTGGCGCGCGACCTCCTCCACCACCAGGAACCCGACGTTGTGCCGGGTGCGCGCGTACTCGAGGCCGGGGTTGCCGAGGCCGACGAGCAGCTTCAAGGGAAGGGCCTACTTCTTTCCGCCACCCTTGCCCTTGCCCGCCTCCGCGGGGGGCTTCGCCTCCGCTCCGGGCTTCGCCGGGGCGGCGCCCGCAGCGGCGGGCGCGGCGCCCGGAGCCGGGGCCGCACCCGGGGCGGGAGCGGCGGCAGCGCCCTCGGCCGGCGCACCGGGGGCTCCGGGCACGGCGGCGGGGGCGGCGACGACCTCCTCCTTCTCGGGGACGGCGACGTAGGCGACGACGAAGTTCGTGGAGTAGCGGAGCGTGGTGCCCGCCGGCGCCTTGATCTCGGAGACGTGGATGGACTGGCCCATCTTGAGGGGCGTCACGTCCACCTCGATCTGGACCGGGATCTTCTCCGGCAGCGCCTCGAGGACGATGTCCTGGGCCGGCACCGAGAGGATGCCGCCGGCGGTCACGCCCTCGGCCTTGCCGGTCGTGACCACGGGCACGCGCACCTTCACGGGCTTGTCGAGCGCCACTTCGAGGAAGTCCGCGTGGAGGAGCTCGCGGCTCACCGGGTCGACCTGGTAGTCCTTGAAGAGGACCCGCTTCTCGCCGCCCTCGAGCTTGAGGGTGATGAGCGTGTTGCGCTTGTGCGGGGTGGCGATCGCCTTCATCACGGCGTCGGGGCTCACCGCGATCGGGGTCGGCTTCGCGCGCAGCCCGTAGACGACGGCGGGGATGAGGCCCTCGCGGCGCAGGCGGCGCGCGCGGGACTTGCCCTGGCCCTCGCGGGCCTGGGCGTCGACGACATTAGAGACAGGTCCGGACATTGCTCCTCCCAATGGACTCGCGCGCTTCCTTGCAGCGCGCGGAGGGGCCGGTCGCGGAATGGCTCCGGCCCTGGGTGCGTGCAGAACTGGAAGAGGGGCCTATAGCGGGAAAGCCCGGTCCCGTCAAGGAGTTCGCGGCAGGAACGCCCTAGACGAAGAGGCTCGAGAGGGAGTCCGCGCTGTGGATGCGCCGGATCGCCTCGGCGAGCAGCCGGGCGACCGTGACGACCTGGATCTTCCCGCAGGCCTGGGCAGGCCCGCGCAGCGGGATGGTGTCCGTCACCACCATCTCCTCGATGGGGCTCTTCACGATCCGCTCGACGGCGGGACCGGAGAGGACGGCGTGGGTCGCGTAGGCGAAGACCTGGCGCGCGCCGTTCTCCTTGAGGGCGACCGCCGCCTGGGTGAGCGTGCCGGCCGTGTCGACCAGGTCGTCGAGGAGGACGGCCACCTTGCCCGAGACGTCGCCGATGACGTTCATGATCTCGGCCACGTTCGGCTTCGTCCGCCGCTTGTCGACGATGCCGAGCCCGGCGCCGAGCCGCTTGGAGTAGGCGCGCGCCCGCTCGACCCCGCCCGCGTCGGGCGACACGATGACGAGGTCCTCGGTCCTCCCGTCGAAGCGTCGCCGCATGTGCTCGAGCATCACCGGGGCGGCGTAGAGGTGGTCGAAGGGAATGTTGAAGAAGCCCTGGATCTGCCCGGCGTGCATGTCCATCGAGACGACGCGCGTGACGCCGGCGGCCTCGATGAGGTCCGCGACGAGCTTCGCGGTGATGGGAGCGCGCGAGGCGACCTTCCGGTCCTGGCGGGCGTAGCCGTAGTAGGGGATGACCGCCGTGATCGACGCGGACGACGAGCGCTTCAGCGCGTCGGCCATGATGAGCAGCTCCATCAGGTTGTGGTTGGCGTCGGGGCAGGTCGACTGCAAGAGGAAGGTGTCGCACCCTCGGACGTTCTCCCCGATCTCGACCTGGATCTCGCCGTCCGAGAACGTCCCCACGGTCACCTGGGAGAGCTCGCGCCCGAGGTGCTGCACGACCGCCTTCGCGAGCGCGAGGTTCGAGTTCCCCGCGAGGAGCTTGTAGCCGTTGCCGTGTGTGGCGCTCATCAAAGCCTCCGTGGCGGGGCCCTCGAGGCCTCGCGTCCCTCGCCGCGGCGCCCTTATAGCCGACGGGACTGTCACCGTCACGGCGCGCGGCGCGCCGTCTAGGGCTCGGCGCCGAGCGTTCCCGTCGGGCGCCTCTCGCCGCCCCGGTGAGTCTCCCGCTCGTACTCGTCGAGGATCACCCGCTCCATGCGCTCGCGCGTGGCGGCGTTCAGCGGATGTGCGATGTCCTTGAAGCTGCCGTCCTTCCGCCGCTTGGCGGGCATCGCGACGAAGAGGCCGCTCGTGCCCTGGATGACCTTCAGGTCGCGAACGACGAAGCAGCCGTCCAGCGTGATGGTGACGTACGCCTTGAGCTTGTCCTCGTTCACCGGGAAGACGCGGACCTCGGTGATTTCCATGATGAGACTCCCGGCATTCGCGTGACCGTGCGCGCGACGATCGCCTCTACGCCTGCACCTCCGACTTCTCGCCCGGAGAGGGCTTTCGCGGCCTCGACGGCCGCCCCCCGCGTGGCAAACCGTCCGAAGAAGGTCGGCCCGCTGCCCGACATTATAGGCGCCGCCGCCCCGACCTCTTCAAGCCACCCGGCGAGGGCGCGAAGCGCCGGCCTGCGGGAGAGACAGGGCTCCATGAGGTCGTTTTCCGGGCGATCCGCGCGAGGACGCTCCCGACGGGGCGGACGTCCCGGACGGGCCGCGTCGAGCCAGCGGTAGGCCTCGCCGGCCCGGATGGCGAGCGCCTCGCTCCGCGGGTACGCGAGCAGGAGCACGCGCGGGCGCACCCGCGCGCGCCGCAGCCGCTCCCCGCGCCCCTCGGCCCAGGCGGGCCCGCGGCCGAGGAAGAAGGGAACGTCGGAGCCCACCTCGAGAGCCACCTCCGCCAGGAGCGAGACGTCCCGCACCCGCCACGCTCGCGCGAGGCAGCGCAGCACCGCGGCCGCGTCGGAGGAGCCTCCGCCCAGGCCGGCCGTGACCGGGATCTCCTTCGTCACCCGGATGGCGACCGCCTCGCCGCGGCCGAGCCGGCGCCGCAGGGCGAGCGCGGCCCGGGCGGCGAGGTTGTCCCGGCCGTCGAGTTCCGGCCGCCCCGGGCAGCGGCAGCTGACCTCGCCGCGTCGCGAGGACACGTCCACCTCGACCCGGTCCGCGAGGTCGAGGGGGACGAGGAGCGTCTCGAGGTCGTGGAAGCCGTCGGGGCGCGAGGCGCCGACCCGCAGGACCAGGTTCACCTTGGCCGGGGCACGGGTGCGCAGGCGGACCACGGCGCGGGTATAGCACGCACGGCGCTTGCCGCCCCCTCGTCCCCGCGGGTACCTTTGCGAGCGCCGCGGCCGGCCCCCTTCGCGCCCTCTGGGCCGGCGCGGGGCGCCCGCGGCCGGAGGACGAGCCCATGGCCGAGGAGAGAGAGCAAGCGGTCGCCCATCGCAGGCGCTCCCCGCTCACCTGGCTCGTCGTCGCCGGGCTCGGGATCCTCGTTCTCTGGCTGCTCGCGGACCGGAACTCCCGGGAGTGGTGGCTCGTCCCCGAGGACGGCCGCGTCGTCGTGAAGAAGGGCGTCCTCCTCCCGACCGGCAAGGCGACCTTCAAGTCCGACGACCCGGAGCTGTCCCGGACCTACGCCCCGGTGACGCCGCCGTCGGGGGCGACCTTGCCGCAGGAGCGCTCCTTCGAGGACCGGGCCGCGCTCGACCAGGCGCTCTTCGAGCTCCTCGCGCGCTGGGCGAAGGAGGACATCCGCTCGGAGCAGCTCGAGCGAATGCAGCGCGCGCGCGACTACCTGGCCCGCGCGGCCCGCCTCGCCGGCGTCTCGGCGGCGCAGCGGGAGGAGCTCCGGGTCATGCAGGGCGAGACGGCCTTCCACGAGGCGACCTGGCACCTCGAGCAGGGGGCCGAGTCGCTGCGCCACGCGCTCGATCAGCTCCGGCTCGCCTCCGAGGCCCGCGGCCCCGTCGCCGCCGAGGCGCTCGCGCTGCTCAAGGCGCTCGAGCCCGTGATCGCCGGGGCGAACCAGTCCATGCTGGAGGCGAGCCGCTTCAGCTCCGAGCGATACCGCTCGGGCGTGGCGCCGGGCGCGCCGCCGCCCGCCGAGGCCCCGGCCCCCGACGGCGGGCCTCCCCGCGACCGGTAGCGCCCCATTTCGGGGGGGCGCACCCTCGTCCGGACCCGCGACGCGTTGTAACATCCGGCAATGGCCGCCTTCTTCGCGCCGGGCGGGGCCGGGGACGCCCTCCCCCGCCTCAGCTTCCTCGAGCCGCTCCTCGCGGGGCGGCGGGTGCTCGAGCTCGGCTGCGCGGGCGCGACGAGCGGGGCGACCGCCGCCTTCCTGGCCGAGCGGGGCGCCGCGGCCGTGCTCTCGCTCGACGAGCCCGAGGCGGTGGCGCGCGCCGCGGCCCGGGTGGACCACCCCTTCGTCCAGTTCCGCAGCGCCGCGCCCGACGAGCTTCCCCGCGGGGCGTTCGACCTCGTCGTGGTGCACGACGAGGCGGGTCTCGCCCGCGACCCGGCCCGGATCGCGTCGCTGCGCCCCCTGCTCTCCGCGCAGGGCATCCTCCTCACCGCCATCCCCGCCGGGGGCGCGACGCTCGCCTCGCTTTCCGGCGCAGCCGCGGGCACGGAGGATCCGCCCCCCTACGAGCCCTTCGCGGCGGCGCTCGCCGAGGCCTTCCCCGTGGTGGAGGTGGCGACGCAGTCCCCGGCGGTCGCGTACGTCGTCGCCGCCGGCGCCGCGGACCCGGACCCCGACGTGACCGTGGACGGTTCCCTCGCCGGGGCGTCCGCGGCCGCCTACTACCTGTTCCTGTGCGGCTCCGAGCCGACGGGCCTCGCGGGCCTGACGCTCGTCGCCCTGCCCCCGGCCGACCTCGTCGACGCGTCCCGGGCGCTTGCCGAGGCGGCGCGCGCCCACGAGGCCTGCCCCGACCCCGCGCGCGTCTCGGCGGAGCGCGACGGGCTCCTCCGGGAGATCGCCGACCGGGAGGCGCGGCTCGCCACCCTCGAGGGCGACGTCGCCCAGGTGCTCTCGCGGCTCCGCGAACGCGAGGCCGACGTGGCCGACCTGGGCGCGCGGCTCGCCGAGTCGGAGTTCCGGGCCGAGGAGGCGCGGGCGGAGGCCGCCCGGCGGGAGGCGGCCGCGGCGCTCGCCATCGAGAGCCAGCGCGTCGAGCTCGAGCAGGCCGTGGCGGCGATCGCCCGGGAGCGCGAGTCCAGGACGGCGCTGCCCGCCGCCCTGGAGGCGCTCGAGGCGGTTCGCTCCGAGCTCCGCGCCCGGGAGTCCGCCGCCCTCGAGGCGGCCGAGGCAGCGAGCGCCGCGCTCCACGCTCGCGCCGCAGAGGCGCAGCGCGCGCTCGAGGAGGCGGCCCGGGAGCGCAGCCAGCGCGCCGAGGCCGAGGCCTCCGCACAGGCGGCGCGGGCCGAGGCACAGGCCGCGCGCGCCGGGCTCGCCTCGGCGCTCTCTCGCGCCGAGGCGGTCGAGGAGCGCGCGACCTCGCTCGAGCGGGACCTCGACGAGCTCGGGCAGAAGGCCGCGGAGCGGGGGGCGGACCTCGAGGTCGAGCTCTCCCGCGCCCGTGCGGATCTCGCCGACCGCGACCGGGAGCTGGAGGTCGCACGCCGCCACGAGGCGACGGCCGCGAGCCTGCTCGCGCAGAGGGACGCGCTGCGCGACGAGCTCCACGCCGCGAAGACGCGCCACGAGGAGGCGGCGGAGGAGGCGGTGGCGCTCGCCGCGCGCCTCGCCGAGGTGGAGCGCGCGGCCGCGGCCGAGGCAGCGGACAAGGCCTCGCTGCGCGCCCGCCTGGACGAACTCCTCCCCCGGGTCGAGGCGGAAGCCGACCGCTCGCGGGATCTCGCCGCGCGGCTCGAGACGGCCGAGGCCCGCGCGGCCGGCCTCGACGGGCGGGTGTCGAGCCTCGAGGAGGATCTCGGCGCCGGGGCGCAGAGGGCCGAGGAGGCGACCCGTGCCCTCGCCGCCGCCGAGGACTCGCTCGCTCGTGCCTACGAGGAGCTCGCGCGGGCGAGCTCCGACAGGGACGGCGCGAGGGCAGGGCTGCGGGCGGCGGAGGCGGCCGGGCGCGAGGCCCGGGCACCGTCCGAGGAGGAGCTCGCCGCCGCGCGCGCGCGCGTTGCGGAGCTCGAGAGGTCCCTGGCCCGGGGCGGCGAGGCCGAGGAGGCGCTCGCCCAAGCGTACGAGGAGCTCCGGCGCGCCGGCGAGGATCGAGCCGCCGCGCTCGCACGTGCGGCCGAGGCAGAGCGACTTCTCGCGGCGGAGTCGGCGGGCGCGAGCGCCCGGGCCGGCGAGCACGAGGCGGCGGCCCGCGCCGCCCGGGAGTCGGAGGAGCGCCACCGGAGTGCGGCGGAAGCGGCGGAGGCCCAGGCCTCGGCGATGGAGGCGGAGCTGCAGGCGGTGCGCTGGGAGAAGGACGAGTCCGAGCAGCGGCTCGCCGCCCTGAAGCAGAGCAGCGCCGCCGAGGTCGCCCGGATGCGCGAGGAGGTGGCGAGCCGGGGCGCGGAGCTGGTGGAGCTGCGGCGGGAGGCGGCCGCGCGGGCCGAGCAGGTCTCGGCGATGGGCGCCCGGGTGGAGGAGCTCGAGGCGAAGCTCGGCGAGGTGGAGGCGGCCGCCGCCGGAGGCGAGCCCGCGCTGGCGGCCCTCGCGTCCCAGGTGAAGGACCTCGAGCTCAAGCTCGCCGAGGCGCAGCAGGCGCTCCCCGCGCGCAGCACGGTCCCCGGCGATCCGCCCGCGACCATCGAGCGGCTCACGCACGAGCGGGACGCCTACGTGCAGCAGCTCGCGGACCGGGACGCCCGAATCACGCGCCTGCAGCGGGAGCTCGCCGACAAGACCGAGCGGCTCGGCCGCCTGGCGAAGGACCTCGCGGAGATGAAGTCGCGCGGCCTGGGGAAGATCTTCCAGCGGTGAAAAGGGGAAGCGCGCGGGCCCTTCGCCCGCGCGCGAGGAGGTGGGCGGTGGCTGATACGACCCGGCGCTACGAGCGGATCGACGTCGAGCTTCCCTGCCGGCTCTTCGTGCCCGGGGACGGCGCGCTGCGCTTCGAGGCCTATGCCCGCAGCCGGAACCTGGGGCTCGGGGGCCTCTTCGTTTCGAGCACCTTCCTCCTGCCGGAGGGGCTCGAGCTCTTCGCCGAGCTCTCGCTCCCGTCCGGCCCCCTCGCCATCCGGTCGCGGGTGGCCCATTCGGGCGGGCTCGCCGACGAGGACCGCGAGAGCGGGATGGGGATCGAGTTCCTGGAGGTGAACGCCCGCGGGCGCGAGACGCTGCTTCGCTACTTCTCCCCGCTGCGCTACCAGCGGTTCTTCGCGAACATGGTGGCGGAGTTCCCTCACCTGAAGAAGGAGCTCCCCTTGGACGGCGTCTCGCTGGTGCTGAACCTCTGGGAGGAGTGGAAGATCCGGGCCGACGGCGGGCCGGAGGCGATCCGGTCCGGAGCGCCCCCCGCCCCGCCCCGCGCGGCCGGCCGGCGGCGGCGCGGGCCCGCCTCGCAATAGCCCGCACCCGGCGGCGGCGCGACGCAGCGGCTGCCCCTAGGATCGCCCCGACATGGCCAAGTCCCGCCTCGCCCTGCTCTGGCACATGCACCAGCCCCTCTACCGCGAGGCGGGGACGGCCACCTACATCATGCCGTGGGTGCGGCTCCACGCCACCCGCGCGTACTACGACATGGCGTGGATGCTGGAGCGCCACGAGCGCGTGCGCTGCACCGTGAACTTCACCCCCGTGCTGCTCGAGCAGATCGAGGACTACGTGCAGGGGCGGGCGCGCGACCGGCTCGTCGACCTGAGCGCCCGCGCGCCCGCGGACCTCTCGGAGAGCGAGCGGGTGCAGCTTTTGCGCGGGTTCTTCATGGTGGACTGGGAGCAGTGCATCCGCCCGGTGGCGCGCTACTGGGACCTCCTCGAGAAGCGGGGCAAGGACCTCTCGCGCGTCGACCTCCGCCGCACGGCCGGGCGCTTCACGGACGGCGAGCTCCAGGACCTCCAGGTCCTCTTCAACCTCTCCTGGATGGGGTTCGGGGCGCTCGCCGACGACGGGGGGCTCGCGGAGCTCGCCCGCAAGGGCCGCGACTTCTCGAGGGGGGACGTCGACTACGTCCTCGGGGCGCAGCGGCGGATCCTCGCGGAGATCGTTCCCCGCTGGCGGCGCCTCGCCGAGCGGGGCCAGGTGGAGCTCTCCACGACGCCGTACTACCACCCCATCCTCCCTCTCGTGCTCGACAGCGATTCCGCGGCGCGGGCGCTGCCCGGGAGCCCGCTCCCCCCGCGCTACGCCTGGCCCGACGACGCCCGCTGGCAGGTGCGCGAGGCGCTCGCGAGCCACGGGCGCCGCTTCGGCCGCGCCCCGGGCGGCGTGTGGCCCGCCGAGGGCGCCGTCTCTCCCGAGGCCCTCGAGGTCCTCGCCGGCGAGGGGGTGGGCTGGGCCGCGTCCGACGAGGGAGTGCTGCTCCGCTCCCTCCCCTCCGGCAGCTCCCGGGTCGCGAGCCTCTTCCGCCCGTGGCGCGTCTCGGGAGGGGGCGGGCGGGAGGTCCCGATGCTGTTCCGGGACCGGGGGATCTCCGACCTGGTGGGATTCACCTACTCGCGCACGCCGGCGGCGGACGCGGTCGCCGACTTCGTCGGCCGCGTCGCGGGGATCGGGGACGCCTGGCAGCGCGAGCGGCAGGAGGGCCCCGCCACGGTCGGCGTCTTCCTCGACGGCGAGAACCCGTGGGAGCGCTTCCCCCGCTCGGGCCTCGACTTCCTGGACGGCCTCTACCGCGCCCTCGAGGAGGACGCCCGCATCGAGACGGTCACCATGTCGGAGGCCACGGCCGCCGCCCCGGACCCGGTCATCGATCGCATCCACTCCGGGTCGTGGATCGAGTCCTCCTACCGGATCTGGATCGGCCATCGCGAGGACCGGTTGGCCTGGACCTCGCTCGCGCGCGCGAGGGCCTCCGTCGAGGCTGCGGCGGAGGCCGGCGCGGCCCTCGAGGTCGTGCGCGCCGCGAAGGAGAGCCTGTACGTCGCCGAGGGCTCCGACTGGTACTGGTGGTACGGCGAGGACTTCGCCACCGAGAACGCCGCCGAGTTCGACCGCCTCTTCCGGGGGCACGTGGTCCGCGCCTGCGAGCTCGTCGGGGCCGGGCCGCCGTACGAGGCGACGGTCCCCATCAAGCAGCTGGGCGGCACGTGGGCGCTCGAGGCGAAGCCGCTGCGCGAGCCCACGCAGCTCATCCACCCGGTGCTCGACGGCCGGCTCCCCACGTACTTCGAGTGGCAGGGGGCCGGGCACTACCGCCCGGGCCAGCACGTCGGCTCCATGTTCGCCGACGCCCAGGCCTTCCGGGACCTCTACTACGGCTTCGACGAGAGCTGCCTCTACCTCCGGCTCGACCCGGCGGAGACCGCTGCCCGGGCCGCCGAGGTCGCGAGCCGGGTGCGGGTGGTGTTCGTCGGTCCCCGGGGGCAGTCGCAGGTCGAGTTCGACGTGTCGGCCGACGGGGCCGTGCGACCGGGGCGGCGCGACGGAGCCGAGTTCGGGCGCGCCGTCCTGGGGGACGTCCTGGAGGTCGAGGTGCCGTTCGCGGCGCTCGGCCAGGCGCCCGGCGAGGCGCTGGCCATCGCCGTCGACGTCGGCCGCGGGGCGCTCGAGATCGAGCGGCTGCCCAGGACCGGGTACCTCTCGATCGCGGTCCCCGGACCGGACTTCGAACGCATTCACTGGAGGGTGTGAGGGGCGGGATTCGCGGCGCCGCCGGCGGAGTTCGGCTAGTCTCTTACCCCTCGTGAGACGCCACGCCTCGCTCGCCATCCTCTTCGTCATCGTCTTCATCGACCTGCTCGGATTCGGGATGGTCATCCCGGTCCTGCCCCTCTACGCCAAGACGCTCGGAGCGAGCGAGGCGTGGGTGGGGCTGCTCTCGAGCGGCTACTCGGCGATGCAGCTCGTCTTCGCGCCCATCTGGGGAAGGCTCTCCGACCGCGTCGGGCGCCGGCCGGTGCTGCTCGCCTCCATCGCGATGACCGCGGTGGCCTTCGCCCTCTACGGCTTCGCACGCGACTTCACCTGGCTGCTCGTCGCCCGCCTCTTCGCCGGCGTCGCCACCGCCAACATCGCCATCGCGCAGGCGTACGTGGCGGACGTGACCACGCCGGAGACCCGCGCCCGCGGCATGGGGCTCATCGGGGCCGCCTTCGGCCTCGGCTTCGTCCTCGGCCCGGCGTTCGGCGGTGTCCTCTCCCGCTCCTCGCTCGCCGCCCCGAGCTTCGTCGCGGCGGCGCTGGCGGCCGCGAACCTCCTCGCGGCGTGGGTGGCGCTCGGCGAACCCGCCGAGAGGCGCGCCGCTCGCCACGGCGCCCGCGTCGGGGGGCTCGGCGCGCTCCGGGCGGAGCTCAAGCGCCCGGGCGTCCTCGCCCTCATCGCCGTGTACTTCCTCGCCATCTGCGCCTTCAGCGCCATGGAGAACACCTACGCGTTCCTGGCGACGGAGCGCTACGGGATCGCGGCGCGAAGCGTGTTCTGGCTCTTCGCATACATCGGGATCATCGTCGTCGCGGTCCAGGGCGGGCTCATCGGGCCGCTCACGCGCCGGTTCGGGGAGGGCCGGCTGCTCGTCGCCGGGCTCGTCCTGCAGGGCGTCGGCCTCGCCGGTCTGCCGTTCGCGGGCAGCACCGCGGGCCTCCTCGCCGCCACGGCGCCGCTGGCGTTCGGGAGCGGCCTCTCCTCGCCGGCGCTCTCGGCGCTCCTCTCCAAGCGCGCGCGCGCCGACGACCAGGGCGGAACGCTCGGCCTCGGGCAGTCGGCGGCGGCCTTCGGGCGCATCGTCGGGCCGGAGGCCGGCACCTTCACCTACTCGAGCTACGCGCCCGGGGTCCCCTACGTCGGCGGCGCGCTGCTCATGGCGGCGGCGGCCGCGGTGGCTGCCTCGCTGCGCGCCGCCCCGCCGGAGGAGGGGTGACGAGCGGTCGGCTGCCGGGCCGGCGGGCGCCCTGCTAGACTGGCGCCCCTATGCCCGAGCTGCGCAGGGACCCCATCGTGGGACGCTGGGTGATCATCGCCGCCGAGCGAGCCCGGCGGCCCAACCAGCTCAAGGTCGCGCCCGAGGAGCCGAATCCCGGCTTCTGCCCGTTCTGTCCCGGCAACGAGTCGAAGACCCCGCACGAGGTCTACGTGGCCGGGCGGCCCGCCGTCCCGGCCGACGTGCCCGGCTGGTCGGTGCGGGTGGTGCCGAACCGCTACCCGGCGCTCATGATCGAGGGGGACCTCGACCGGCAGGCGGAGGGCATCTACGACCGCATGAACGGGATCGGCGCGCACGAGGTCGTCATCGAGACGCCGAACCACGGCAAGAACCTCGGCGACCTGACGGACGGCGAGATCACCGAGGTGCTCTTCGCCTTCAAGGCGCGGGTCCTCGACCTCCGCAACGACATGCGGTTCCGCTACATCCTGCTCTTCAAGAACCACGGGTCGGCGGCCGGGGCCACCCTCGACCACTCGCACAGCCAGCTCATCGCGCTTCCCATCACCCCGCGCCAGGTGGCCGACGAGATCGAGGGGGCGCGGCGCCACTACGAGCACCGGGAGCGCTGCATCTTCTGCGACATCGTGGGGCAGGAGCGGAAGGACCGCGCCCGCCTCATCTACGAGAACGAGGAGTTCGTGGTCTTCGCCCCCTGGGCGCCGCGCAGCCCCTTCGAGACCTGGATCGTGCCGAAGCGCCACGAGTCGAACTTCGAGGCCGAGCCCAAGGAGCGGCTCGGCTACGCCGCCCAGGCGCTCCGCTCCACCCTGCACCGCGTGATGGGGGTGCTCGGGCGCCCGGCCTACAACTTCATGGTGCACACGAATCCCCTGCGCGACGCGGCGAGCCCCTCGTACCACTGGCACCTCGAGGTGGTCCCGGCCCTCACCCAGGTGGCCGGGTTCGAGTGGGGCAGCGGCTTCTACATCAACCCCGTCCCGCCCGAGGAGGCGGCGGAGTTCCTCCGGCGCGCGACGGGCTAAGCGGGCGCCGCGGCCGCGCTACGAGCCGGTGGGCGCGCGCCGGCGCGTGGGGTCGGCGCGGAGCTCGTAGAAGGCTCGGGCGTGGACGCGCTCGGCCCGATAGGGCTGGTCGAGGTAGAGCCAGAGCGCTCCGCTCTTGTCCTGCTCCACCGCTTCGGGGTGGCGCAACGTGAGGAACCAGAGGCCGGTCTCCGTGATCATGGGCCGGCCGTCCCGCGTGGCGTGGATGAGGCCCCAGGGGGCCCAGGGGTTCGTGTCCCACATGGACTGGCGCTTAGCACGGGGCAGCGGGGGCCGGCAACGGCGCGCCGCTCCCTACTCCAGGCCGCGGGAGCGCAGCTGCTCGTCGCTCTCCCCGCGCAGGTGCCCCACCTCGTGGAGGAGCGTCACCCGCACCTGCTCCGCCACCTCCGCGCGATCCCGCGCGAATCGCAGGAGGTTCCGGCGGTAGAGGACGACCGAGCGGCACCGCGGGCCCTCCTCGGCCGAGCAGTCCTCCCCGAGCGGCGCGCCCCGGAAGAGCCCCAGGATGGAGGGCGAGAGCGGCGGATCGACGGCGGTGAGGTCGGGCAGGCCCGGGATCTCCTCGACCTCGACCGGGACCCCGGCGAGCGCGCGCCGGTCCTCCTCGGGAAGCGAGGCGACCGCCTCGCGGACCTCGGCCGCGAAGGCATCCCGGTCCATCTCCACCATGGGGTGGAGCTCCTTGGGGGCGAGCCGCGCCGCGCGGGCGAGCAGCGAGCGCGCGCGCCCCTCCTCGCCGCCCCGCTCGGCGATGAGGCCGAGGTAGTGGAGCGACCAGGCGTCCTGCGGCGAGCGCCGGAGCACGGACTCGAAGGCGCGCCGTGCCTGGGCGAAGCGGCACAGCTCGAACAGGGCGACGCCGCGCTCGTAGAGGGCGTCCGCCTCGCCGGGGCGCTCCCGGAGCGAGAGCTCGAGGTGCGCGAGCGCCTCGCGGTTCTTGCCGAGGTCGTTCTCGGCCATCCCGGCAAGCAGGTGGAGGCGGGCGGCCTCCTCGCGGTCGGGGCGCGGCCCGCGGAGCGCCTGGGCGGCGCCGCGGAGCGCGAGGTCGCGGCCGGCCTCGAGCGCGTCGCGGTCGGAGAGGCGGGTCACGTAGATGTCCGCGGCGGTGGCGAGCGTCTCCCGGTCCTCGGGCCAGGCGGCGAGCGCGCGATCGACGGCGGCGCGGGCGTCGGCGGGCCGGTCGAGGTCCGCGAGCGCCAGCGCCCGCTCCAGGATGGCGCGCCGGGAGCGCGGCGCGCGCTCGAGCGCCTCCTCCGCGCAGACGAGCGCCTGCTCGGCCTTCCCCGCCTCGCGCAGCGTCGCCGCCCGGTCCTCGAGGGCGCGCGCCGCCGCGTCGGGCTCGCCCGGCAGGCAGGGGGGAGGCGGCGGGCGCACCCGGGCGAGCTGGCCGGCGGGCGCGGGGCCCGGGGGCGCCGTCTGCGTCGGCGCCGGCGTGCGCGAGGAGCAGGCCGCGGCGAAGAGGGCGATCGCGGCCCGCGCGGCGCGTCGGGCGCGCCGGAGGGGCAGAGGGCGCAGCGCGGTGGCGGCAGGCACGGGCCGGGATATCTTCCCACGGATGCACCGCAACGTCATGGTCCTCGCCGTCCTCGCCGCCTGCGCCCGCGCGCCGGCACCGGCACCGACGCCCGTCGGTCTCGAGCTGCCCGGCGAGCGCCACCTCCGGAACGTGCGCCAGCTCACCTTCGGCGGCGAGAACGCCGAGGCCTACTTCAGCCCCGACGGGAAGCTCCTCGTCTTCCAGTCGACGCGCGACGGCCGGGAGTGCGACCAGGAGTACGTGATGGACGCGGCGGGGAAGGGCGCGCACCTCGTGTCCACCGGCCGCGGGCAGGTGACGTGCGGCTATTTCCTGCCCGACGGCAAGCGGATCCTCTACGCCTCCACGATGGCGACGGCCGACGGCTGCGCGCCGAAGCCGGACCGCTCGCAGGGCTACGTGTGGGCGCTCCTCGACTACCAGATCTACGTGGCAGGCGCGGACGGGAGCGACCCGAGGCCGCTCGCCCCCGGACCGGGCTACAACGCGGAGGGCACGGTGTCGAGCGACGGCTGGGTCGTCTTCACGTCCACCCGCGACGGCGACCTCGACCTCTACAAGGTGCGGGTCGACGGCTCCGGCCTGACGCGCCTCACCGACACGCCGGGGTACGACGGCGGCGCCTTCTTCTCCCCGGACGGGACCCGGATCGTCTTCCGGGCGAGCCGTCCCGAGGGGGAGGCGGAGCTCGCCGAGTACCGCGAGCTCCTGCGGCGGAAGCTCGTCCGCCCCGGGAAGCTCGAGATCATGCTCATGGACGCCGACGGGAGGAACCAGCGGCAGGTGACGCGGCTCGGTGCCGCGAGCTTCGCGCCCTCGTTCTTCCCGGACGGCCACCGCATCATCTTCTCCTCCAACGTCGCGGACCCGAAGGGCAGGAACTTCGACCTGTTCGTCGTGAACGACGACGGCGCCGGGCTCGAGCAGGTGACCTTCAACCCCACCTTCGACGGCTTCCCCATGTTCTCGCCCGACGGCCGGACCCTCGTCTTCGCATCGAACCGCAACGGCTCGCGCCCGGGCGAGACGAACGTCTTCATCGCCGACTGGGTGGAGTGACCGGCTCGCCTTGGCGTCCGGGGCCGAGCCGCTCCGCCGAGAAGGGCGAGAGGTCCGCCGGCGGGTCCCGCCCGAGGACGAGGTCGGAGACGGCGTCGGCGGTGATCGGGGCGAGGAGCACGCCGTTGCGGTAGTGGCCGGTGGCGTAGAAGAGCCCCTCGACCGGGCCGCGCCCGAGGATGGGCTGGCCGTCCGGCGTGCCGGGGCGGAAGTTCGACCAGGTCTCCGCCACCGGAGCGGCGGCGAGCCGCGGCGCGATCTCCACCGCGAGCTCGAGGACGTGCAAGAGCCCCCCGGCGGTCACCGCCTTCTCGAACCCCGCCTCCTCCATCGTCGAGCCGCAGACGATGCGGCCGTCCGGCCGGGGCACGACGTACCCCTTCTCGGAGAAGACGACCCGCGAGAGGAGCGGCGGGCGGGTGTCGAGCGCCGCGATCTGGCCGCGCACCGGCCGCACCGCGCCGGGGGGCAACAGGCTCCCCTCCACCTGGGTCGACCACGCGCCCGCGGCGAGGACCACCGCCGGCGCCTGGATGCGCCCGGACTCGTGGTCCACGCCGGCGGCGCGCCCGGACTCGTGGACGACGCGCCGCACCTGGCCCGGGAGGAAGCGCGCGCCGGCGCGCGCGGCCGCGATGTGCAGGGCGCGGCCGAGCAGCCGGGGATCGAGGGACGCCTCGCCGCGGAAGTAGAGGGCGCCGCGGGCCTCGGAGGAGAGGCCCGGCTCGAGCTTCCGCGCCTCGTCGCCGTCGAGCACGTCCACCGCGGCGCCGAGGCCGCCGAGCTTCGCGGCGCGCGCCGCCAATACCTGGGCCATGCGGTCGTCGAGAGCCACCTCGAGCGTGCCACCGGCGCGGAAGCCCACCCACAGCCCGCTCAGGCGCTCGATTTCGGACGCGAAGGCCGCGTACCGGCCGAGAGAGGCGGCGCACAGGTCGTAGAACGGACCCGGCTCGACCGCCTCGACGCCCGGCGACAGGATGCCGCCGGCAGCGCTCGAGGCCTCGGCCCCCGGGACGCTCTTCTCGAGGACCACGACCGACCGCCCCGCCTGGGCGAGGCGCAGCGCCACCCCGCACCCCTGCAGGCCCGCGCCGATCACGACGACGTCCGCTCTCATGAGGGACGTAAACCTACCGCCGGGCGGCCCGGCGGAAAAGGACCCGGGGATGGGGGGAGGCTACCTCGTGCCCGGCCCGCCCAGAAGGCCGTACAAGAGCAGGTCGGCGGTGTGGCGCTTCCAGTCCTCGTTCGAGGGCCCGGGCGGCGGGAGGAACGGGCGCGCCGCCTCCTGGGCCGCGGCCACGAGGGCGGCCAGGCTGCCGATGGTGGCGACGGCCATGGTCGGGTCGATGCCCGAGCGCAGCGCATGGCCGTTCCGGCCGCGCAGGGCGTCCGCCATCTCGCGGACCGGCTCCGCGAGCGACGGGTCGCCCGCGACCAGCTCCGAGAGGAACGGCCCGCCGTCCAGGTACTCGCGTACGAGGATCTGGGAGGCCTCCGGGTCCGCGAGCCGGGTCTCGAGGTAGGCGCCGACGACGCCGACCGCGCCGCCCGACTCCCCGAGCATCGCGGCCACCTGCCTCAGGTTGCCGAGCCAGGTGGCCTTCAGGATGTCGAGGTAGAGCGCCCGCTTCGACGCCCAGTGTCGGTAGAGGAGGGCCACGTTGCAGCCGGCGCGCCGCGCGATTCCCTGGACCCGCGCGCCGTGGTAGCCGCGGGTAGAGAACTCGGTCCGCGCCGCAGCCCAGAGCCGGGCCGCGATTCCCTTGGACGGCGACGAAACGCCCTGGAGCCCCGGGCCCTCCATGCGGAACAATTTGTTCTCACTCTTGACCGGCGTCAAGACCGAGTGGGTGGTGACCCTTTCGGGGGTAGGTCGGCCAGACCGCGGTGCTAGAGGGAAAACGTCCCATGCGCCGCACCATCCTCCACCTGGACCTCGACGCCTTCTACGCCTCGGTGGAGCAGCTCGACGACCCCTCGATCCGCGGGAAGCCGGTCGTCGTCGGGGGGACCTCGAGGCGAGGGGTGGTGTGCGCCGCGAGCTACGAGGCCCGCCGCTTCGGCGTCCGCTCCGCCATGCCGACGGCCGAAGCACGGCGGCTGTGCCCCGCGGCCGTCTTCCTGCCGCCCCGCTTCGACCGCTACGCGGAGCTCTCCCGGACGGTCTTCGCCGTCTACCGCGGCTACACGCCGCTCGTCGAGCCGCTCTCGCTCGACGAGGCCTTCCTCGACGTGACCGCGAGCCGGTCGCTCCACGGCGACGGCCGCGCCATCGCCCTCGCCGTGAAGGCGCGCGTCCGCGCCGAGACCGGGCTCACCGCGTCGGCGGGGGTCGCGGACTGCAAGCTCGCGGCGAAGATCGCGAGCGACCTCGGCAAGCCCGACGGGCTCGTCGTCGTGGAGGGCGACACGGCCTCGTTCCTCGCCCCCCTCCCGGTGTCGCGTCTGTGGGGGGTGGGGAAGGTCACGGAGGCGGCGCTCCGGCGGCTCGGGGTCGCCACCGTCGGGGACCTGGCCCGCTTCCCGGCGACCGCGCTGCGCGACCGCTTCGGCGCGAACGGCCTGCGCATGCGGGCACTCGCCCGGGGGGAGGACCCCCGGCCCGTCGTCCCCGACGAGGCGGCGAAGAGCATCGGGGCCGAGGACACCTTCGAGGACGACCTCCGCGGCGTCGAGGCGCTCCTGCCGCACCTCCTCGAGCAGAGCGAGCGCGTGGCGCGGCGACTCCGGGAGTCCGGGCGGCGGGGTCGCACCGTGACCCTGAAGCTCAAGTACGCGGACTTCACGCAGGTCACGCGCCGGACGACGCTCCCCTCCTCGACGGACGACGGCGCCGCCGTGTACGCCGCCATCCGCGAGGACCTCGCCCGGGCCGATCTGTCCCGCCCGGTGCGCCTCACCGGCGTCTCGGTCTCCGGCTTCGAGGAGGGCGCCGGGCAGCTGGCGCTCTTCGACGGGGCGGCCGCGGCCCATTCCCGCCGGTCCGCCCTCCACGCCGCCATCGACGCCCTGGCGGAGCGCTTTGGCGAGGGTGCGGTGAAGCCCGCGACCCTCGCCGAGCCCTCGATCCGGACCGTGCGCAGCGGGCTGCGCTTTCCGACCCGCGGGGGAAAGGTCCCCGGCCGCTAATCAGGGGAGCGCTCGCACCCGGCGCGGCGGGGGGCGCGCTCCGAGAGACCCGCTCATCCCGGCGCGAGCGCGAGAGACGCTGGCGTCCCGCCCGGGCCCCGGTGACGAGCCAAGTGTGGAACTCGCCCGCGCCGAACGCCGAAGGGCGGGCGGGCCCGGCCACCCACCCGACCTCAGAACGGCCACAGCGGGCGCCCGAACGCGAGGAAGGGCCAGGGAATGGCGACCGCGAGCAGGACCACGGCCGCGCCGTAGACCGCGGCGAGCTGGCGACGTCGCGCGTCCCCCTCCTCGCCGCGTCTCGAGAGGATGCGCCCCAGATGCGCGAGGAAGGCGGAGCCGATCGCGGGGACCGGGTGGAGGAAGAACCAGTAGCGGAAGCCCGCCTCGGTGAGGCTCGCGACCGGGTGGGCGAGGGCCGCCGGCGCGAACGGCGAGAAGAAGAAGTAGAGGAGGAGGCCGAGGAGCACCTGCGCGTCGGCGGCCGCCACGAAGGCCACGCCGGAGACGCGCGACGCGCGCGTCGCGGAGCGTCCGGAGAGCCAGGCCGTCGCCGACACCGCCGCGGCCGAGAGGGCGCCGGCCACGACCGCCCACCGGACGAGAGAGTGCAGCGCGAGGACGATCGAGTACATGCCCGCCTCCCTTGCGCCCCCGTCCTCTCGCTAGTGCCGCATCGGGGGCGGGCCTGCGGCCCGCCGGACGCGGTCGAGGATCTCCTCCATGCCCACGCTCTTCGGCACGTACCCCTGGGCGCCCAGGAGCTCGGACTCCCACTCGAAGCCGTACGCCGAGAGGATGAGGATGGGGATGTGGGCGCTCTTCGGGTCCTTCCGCATGCGCTCGACGACGCCCCATCCGTCGAGCACCGGCATCTTCAGGTCGAGGAGCACCATCCCGGGGGCCTCGTCGGCGACGCGCGCCAGGGCGACCTCCCCGTTCTCGGCCTGCTGCACGGGGTAGCCGGCCTCGGAAAGCACCTCGCACAGCGCGTCCCGGAAGTCGTCGTCGTCGTCCACGACGAGGATGTACTGGCCAGGGGTCATGCCGCCTCCGGGCGAGCCCGGAGCAGGCCGGCGATCTCGTGGGCGATGCGCCGCGCCTCCGAGATCCGGTGCGGGTCGAGCGTGACGGCCCCGACGACCGCGTGCCCGCCGCCCCCGTACCGCTCGCAGATCTTCGAGATGTCGTGCCGCCGCGCCTCGCGGGCCCAGGGATTCGACCCCACCGAGACCTTGGCGCGCTTGGCGTCCTGGCTCAGCACCACCGTGTAGGCGGCCTCCGGGAAGAGGTAGTAGACGATGAACTTGTTGCCGGCCTCGATGCCGGCCTGCGCGAGGTCGACGAGGGCCACGCCGTCCTCGAGCCGCGCCACCGCCCGCACGGCCTCGATGGAGCGGAAGTGGCGCTCCAGAATGGGCCTCAGCGGGTCCGCCACCCACGGCTCGGCCGCGATCTCGGCGAGCGGCCGGCGTCGCATCGCCTCGATGAGCCTCTCGGGGACCTGCGGGTCGCGCGTCGCCTCGAGGAGCGTCATGATCCGCAAGGCCGGCTCCTCGAGCCGGACGGCCACCTCGGCGGACGGGAAGCGCGCGGAGTCGATGACGTCGGCCCAGCGCACGAGCTCGGAGAGGTCGGGGGCCTCGAAGCCGAAGCGCTCTCGCGCGACGCGGGCGATGAATCCGCAGCAGGAGGGGGCGTTCGGGTCCCAGAACTTCTGCCCGCTCGCGTCGCGCTCGAACTGGGCGCGCCACTCGGGCTTGTGGAACGCGCTCAGGTGGTGGTCGAACCACCAGTCGAGCCGCGGCGAGGGCGAGTAGCGGAAGTCGACGACCACGTTCACCGCCTCGTCGAAGGCGTCCGGCGGGAAGGGGTCGCCCTCGTGGTGCTGCACGGGCTGGTGGACGATGCGCCCGAGCCCGGCGCCCAGGTGCGCCTCGAAGAAGCGGCCGGCGAACGCAGCGGACGCGCAGCCGTCGAAGCAGTTCGCGTGGTAGAGGACCTTGAGCCCCATCCGGCGCCGGAATCTAAGGAACGACGCACCGCGCCGTCAATCAAAGCCTCGCGTCTTGTTGGGGCCATCCCCCCGAGGCCCGGGCGTCCGTGGGAAAGAGCGCGCCGACTGCGGTGCGCGGCGGCGATCGGCGCCGGGCCGGCGGCGCGGGCGCACCTGTCGACGGGCCGGGGTCGCCGCGCTAGACTCCGCGTCGATGGAAGCAATCCGCGTCGGGGCGCTCCTCGACGACAAGAAGTTCGACCTGCGCCTCACACTCGTCGCGGGGAAGCCGGGGCTGTCGCGGCGCATCAGCTCGGCCCGGATCCAGAAGCCGGGCCTGGTCCTGGCGGGCTTCACGGACTACCTGCACCGCGAGCGCATCCAGGTCTTCGGCAACACCGAGATGAGCTACTACCTGAGCCTCCCTCGCGAGCGGCGCGTCGAGCTCATGCGAAACTTCTTCGCGCAGGACGTCTCGTGCCTGGTGGTGACGAAGGACCTCGAGGTGCCCTCCGAGATGGTCGCGGCTGCGGACGAGGCCTCCGTGCCGCTGCTCCGCTCGAGCCACCTCTCCTCCGCCTTCATCGAGAACGTCCAGAGCTACCTCGAGGACCAGCTCACCGCGAGCACCTCGATGCACGGGGTGCTGCTCGACGTGCTCGGCGTGGGCATCCTGCTCCTCGGCAAGAGCGGCATCGGCAAGAGCGAGATCGCGCTCGACCTCGTGATGCGCGGCCACCGCCTCGTCGCCGACGACATCGTCGACGTCAAGCGGCGCACCCCGGATTCGGTGGTGGGATCCGGCAGCGAGATCATCAAGCACCACATGGAGATCCGCGGGCTGGGCATCATCAACATCAAGGACCTCTTCGGCGTGGCCTCCATCCGCGAGCGCAAGAAGATCGAGATCGTCCTCGAGCTCGTGGAGTGGGACCCGAGCGTCGAGTACGACCGGCTCGGCGTGGACGATCGCAAGTTCCGGATCCTCGACGTGGAGATCCCCATGCTCGTCGTCCCGGTCCGCCCCGGGCGCAACATGACCACCATCATCGAGGTGGCGGCCCGCAACCACCTCCTGAAGCTCCAGGGGCACCACTCGGCGCGGGAGTTCCAGGAGCGGCTCAACCGCGCCATCGCGCTGCCCCCGGAGACCGGCGGCGGGGGGAAGGACGTCGAATGACGGCGCGAGCGCCGGCGGCGGTCCCGTCCTCGAGCGGGACGCAGGTCGTCATCCTCACCGGCGTCTCCGGGTCGGGGAAGACCACCGCGCTCCGTGCGCTCGAGGACGGCGGCTTCTACTGCATCGACAACTTCCCCGTCGTGTTCCTCGAGAAGCTCGTGGAGCTCATCGGCCACACCGCCGGCGAGGTGTCGCGACTGGCGCTCGTGGTGGACGCCCGCGAGGGGCGCTTCCTCCGGGACGCTCCGCGCATCATCGAGGAGGTCCGGGCGAAGGGCGGGGACGTGATGGTGCTCTACCTCGACGCGTCCGACGAGTCGCTCGTGCGCCGCTACTCCGAGACCCGGCGCCGCCACCCCCTGGCCGGCGACTCGGGCAGCGTCCCGGAGGGGATCGCCGCGGAGCGCAAGGCGCTCGCCGGGCTGAAGGCGCTCGCCGACGAGGTGGTCGACACGACGAACCTGAACGTGCACGAGCTCAAGCGGCTCGCCCACAACCGGTTCGTGGGGGCCGGCGCGGAGACGATGGGAGTGACCCTCGTCTCCTTCGGGTTCCGCACCGGCGTGCCCACCCACGCCGACCTGGTCCTCGACGTGCGGTTTCTGCCGAACCCGTACTTCGTGCCCGAGCTCAAGCCCTTCCCCGGGACCGACCCGCGCGTGCGCGACTGGGTTCTCGCCCACGAGGACGCGCAGAGGTTCCTGGAGAAGGCGGACGACCTGGCGGGCTTCCTCATTCCGCGCTACCGCGCCGAGGGGAAGACGTACCTCACCGTGGCGGTCGGCTGCACCGGCGGCCGCCACCGCTCCGTGGCGATCGCCGGAGAGCTGGCGGAGCGCCTGGGGCGCCGCGGCATTCCCGTGCGCGTGTGGCATCGCGACGTGGAGAAGGAGTAGGGCCGGATGGTGGGGGTCGTCGTCGCAACCCACGGGAGGCTCGCCGCCGAGCTCGTCGCCTGCGCCGAGGCGATCGTCGGAAAGATGCCCCGGGTGCAGGCCGTCTCGGTGTCGGCCGAAGTGCCGATGGACGCGGCCCGCGACGCCCTGGCGCTCGCCATCCGCGAGGTCGACGAGGGGGACGGGGTCCTGGTCCTCACCGACATGCTCGGAGGGACGCCTGCGAACCTGGCGCTCGGGTTCCTGGAGGGGCGGGTCGACGTGGTCACCGGCGCGAACCTGCCGATGCTCCTCAAGCTCTCCACCTGCCGCGCCGCCCGGACGCCGCTCGAGGAGATCGCGCGCCTCATCACCGCCTACGGCCAGAAGAACATCACGCTCGCGAGCGAGCTGCTGCGCGCCCGCGCGCGCGGCGGGCCGGAGACGCCGTGATCGCGCTCGTCCGCGTGGACAACCGCCTCGTGCACGGCCAGGTCCTCGTGACCTGGGCGCCCCACGTCAAGGCGGCGCGGATCGTGGTGGCCGACGACGAGGCGGCCCGCAGCCCCCTCGCCCGGGCCGCCATGACGCTCGCCCTCCCCTCCGGCGTGGAGGCGAGCATCGAGCCCCTCGCCCGGGTCGACTGGAAGGCCCTCGCGGCCGCGCCGGAGGCCGTGCTCGTCCTCGTGCGGGACGTCCTGGACCTCGAGAGGGCGCGCGGCGCGGGCCTGTCCCCGGAGCTCGCGCCCGTCCTGAACCTCGGCAACGTCCACTATTCGCCGGGGCGGCGCCAGGTCACTCCCTCGGTGTTCCTCTCCCCCGAGGAGATGGACCTGCTCAGGCGCCTCGGCGCGGCCGGGTTCACGGTGGAGGCCCGCGCCGTTCCGCTCGATGCGGCGGTGCCGCTCCAAGAGATCGAGCGCCGCTACGCGGCCGCCGGCTGATAGGATCGGGTGCAACGTGGACTACCTCCTCCTCGCCCTGGTGGCCGGCCTGGCGGCGGTGGAACGCAAGGGCTTCCTGCAGGCGATGCTCTCCCGGCCGGTCGCCCTCGCCCCGGTGGCGGGCCTCGCGCTCGGCGATCTCCACGGCGGGCTCGTGCTCGGGCCGCCGCTCGAGTTGCTGTGGCTCGGTGCGGTGAACCTGGGGGCGGCGCTTCCTCCCCACGAGACGCTCGGTGCCGCGGCCGTGACCGGCGGCGCCGTGCTCGCCGGGCGGGCGCTCGGGACCGGGGTCACCCCGGCGGTGGCCTGCCTCACGCTCGCGCTCGTGGCGGCGCTCGCCGTGCTCGGGCGACGGACGGACAGCCTCATCGAGGAGTGGAACGTGCGGCTCGCCGCGCGGGCGGAGGCGCTCCTGGAGGAGGGAAGCCCGCGGGCGGCGCTCCGCGCCAACCTTCGCGGCCTCCTCCTCCCCTTCGCGGCCTCCTTCGCGCTCGCGCCGCTCGCGGCGGCGGTGGCCGCGTTCGCGGTCCCCGCCGCCCTCCACCGCTTCCCGGGCGCCCGGCCGCCGCTCGCCGCCGGCTGGGCGGCCCTCTGCGGGTTCGCCGCGGCGGCGGGCGCCCGGGCCTTCCGGGCGCAGCGCGGCTTCGGGCTCTTCGCCGTCTCCTTCGCCCTCTGCGCCGTCGCGGCGCGGCTCGCCGGGGTGTGGCGGTGAGGGTGCCCCGCTCCACGCTCCGCCGCGTCTTCTGGCGATGCCTGTTCCTGCAGGCCGCCTGGAACCGGCGCGGGATGCAGAACCTCGGGTTCGCCTACGCCATCGACCCGGCGCTCCGGCGACTCTACGCGGACCCGGCGCGCCGTCGCGAGGCGCTGAGGCGCCACCTCGGCACCTTCAACTGCCACCCGTACACGGCGGCGGCCATCGTCGGGGGCGCCATCCACCACGAGGAGCGCGTCGCCGCGGGCGAGGAGCCGGAGAGCGCGCCGCTCGAGTACAAGCAGATCCTCCAGGGACCGCTCGCCGCGGTCGGGGACTCCTTCTTCTGGGCCGGCCTGCGCCCGTTCTTCGGCGCGCTCGCCGCGGCCGGGACGCTCGCCCTCGGCTGGCCGGCGCTCGTGGTGGCGCTCGTCCTCTACAACGCGCTGCAGATGTGGCTGCGCTGGTCCTTCTTCCGCGCCGGCTACCGGATGGGCGACGCGGTGGTCGAGCGCGTGGCGTCGCTGTCCCTTCCGCGGTGGGCGGGCCGCCTGCGCAGCGGCGGAGCCGTGCTCGCCGGGATCGCCGGGGGGCTCCTCGGCGCCCGCACCACGGCCGGAACCGCGGGGTTCGCCCTCGCGCTCGCCGCCGCCGGGGCGTTCGGCGGCTTCTTCGCCCTCTCCCGGGGCGCGCGGCTCTTGCCGAGCGCCTACGGGGCCATCGCGCTCGGCGCCGTCGCTGCGCTCGCGTTCTCCCGCCTGGGCGGAGGCCCGTAGATGCAGCGGATCGAGCGCTCCTTCACGATCCTGAACTCGCTCGGGCTCCACGCCCGGCCCGCCGCCATGCTGGTGCAGGCGGCGAACCGCTTCTCGTCCGACGTGCAGATCGAGAAGGACGGGACGTCCGTGAACGCGAAGAGCATCATGGGGGTGCTCACCCTCGCCGCCTCGAAGGGGTCGAGCATCCTCGTCACCTGCGAGGGCGACGACGCGGCCCAGGCCATGGAGGCGATGGCCAAGGTCATCGAGTCGGGCTTCGGGGAGAAGTGAGATGGCCGGATCGACCACGCTCGCAGGGCTGCCTGCCTCCCCCGGCATCGCGGTGGGGCGCGCCTGGACGCTGGACCGCCGGAAGGTCCGGACGCCTCGGCGCACGATCGCGCCGGACGAGCTGGAGCCCGAGCTCGGCAGGTTCGACGCGGCCGTCGAGCTCGCCGGCCGCCAGCTCGAGGACGTGCGCTCCAAGGTGTCCGCCGCCGAGGGGGCCGATCACGTCGCCATCATCGACGTGCATCGCGCGATGCTTCGGGACCCGGCGTTCATCGACGAGGTGCGCAGGCTCATCCGCGAGGAACGGGTGAACGTCGAGTGGGCGGTGAAGCGCACCGTCCGCAAGGTCAAGGCCTCCTTCTCCAGCGACGACGAGTTCTTCCGGGAGCGGCGCGCGGACATCGACTACGTCGGCGAGCGGCTCATCAAGAACCTGCTCGGGCACGGCGTGGACGTCGACGAGGCCCCGCCCGCGGGCGCGGTGATCCTCGCGCGCGACCTCTCGCCGGCGGACACGGCGCTGCTGCTCCACGACCGTCGGGTGGCGGGACTCGTGACCGACGTCGGCGGCACGACGAGCCACACCGCCATCGTCGCCCGCGCGCTCGAGATCCCGGCGGTCGTCGGCGCGGCGCGGGCCTCTTCGGCGGCGCAGCGGGGCGACTGGGTGATCGTCGACGGCGGGCGCGGGCTCGTCGTGGTGAACCCCTCCGCGGGCGACCGGGCCGACTACGAGGCCGCCCGTTCCCGACAGGCCGAGCGGGAGGTGGAGCTGGCGCGGCTCCGCGACCTGCCGGCGGAGACCCGGGACGGCACCGCGGTGCGGATGCTCGGCAACATCGAGTTTGCCGAGGAGGTCCCGGGCCTCCTCTCCCACGGCGGCGAGGGCGTGGGGCTGTACCGCACCGAGTTCCTCTACCTCGGGCACGCGGAGCTGCCGACCGAGGAGGAGCACTACCGCGACTACCGGCGCATCCTGGAGGCCATGGGGGACCGGCCGGTGACGGTCCGCACCTTCGACCTCGGCGGGGACAAGCTCCCCGCGGGGCAGAAGGACCACTCCGAGAACCCCGCGCTCGGCCTGCGCGCCATCCGCTACTGCCTGCGCCACCCCGACATGTTCCGGGTGCAGCTGCGGGCGCTCTTGCGCGCCGGGGCCTACGGCCGGCTCCGCGTCATGTTCCCCATGGTGAGCGGCGTCGCCGAGATCCGGGCGGCGAAGCGCATGCTGGTCGAGGCGCGGGAGGCGCTCGCGCGGGAGGGGGTCGAGACCCCGCTGCCGCCCGTGGGCGTGATGGTCGAGCTGCCGAGCGCCGCCATGCTCGCCGACCGGATCGCGGCCGAGGTGGACTTCATCTCCATCGGAACGAACGACCTCATCCAGTACACGCTCGGGGTGGACCGCCAGAACAAGGACGTCGCCTACCTCTACAAACCCCTGCACCTCGCCGTCCTGCGCACCCTTCAGTACATCTGCCGGGCCGGCCAGGAAGCGGGGATCCCGGTCTCGATGTGCGGCGAGATGGCCGGCGAGCCGCTCTACACGATGGTGCTCCTCGGGCTCGGGTTCTCCGAGCTCTCGATGAACGGTCCCTCCATTCCGCTCGTCAAGCGCGTGATCCGGTCGGTCGCCGCCGCCGAGGGCCGCGAGCTCGTGGAGCGGGTGCTGAAGCTCACCGCGGGCGACGACATCGAGCGGGAGGTCCGCGCCGAGCTGGGGAGGCGGTTCCCCGGCCTCCTCGAGAGCGGCGCCGCGGTCGGGCCGGTGAGCGGGTAGGCGGCGGCCGGCGCCGTCGCGGGACGCCGTGACACCGGGGGGCGGGACGGGCGCCGGACGCAGGGCTCCGGGCGCCGGGCTCGCCTTGACACCCCATGCGGGTGGACACTAAGGTTCCGGCCTCCCGGCGGAAGGAATCCCCCATGACAAGCGACTTCCTATTCACGTCGGAGTCCGTGACGGAGGGCCATCCCGACAAGATGGCCGACCAGATCTCCGACGCGGTCCTCGACGCCGTCCTCCGCGACCACCCGCGCGGACGGGTGGCGTGCGAGACCCTGCTCAAGACCGGCTACGTCATGATCGCCGGCGAGATCACCACGACCGCCCACGTGGACTACCAGCGGCTCGCGCGCGAGGTGGTGAAGCGCATCGGGTACACCGACGGGGAGATGGGGTTCGACGGCAACACCTGCGCCGTGCTCGTGGCCGTCGATCGGCAGTCTCCGGACATCGGCCAGGGCGTCGACACCGGCGGCGCCGGCGACCAGGGCATGATGTTCGGCTACGCGTGCGACGAGACGCCGGAGCTCATGCCCGCCCCCATCCACTACGCCCACGCGGTGACCCGGCAGCTCGCCAAGGCGCGCCGCGGCGGGCTCGACTTCCTCCGGCCCGACGGGAAGAGCCAGGTGACGGTGGAGTACCGCGAGGGCAAGCCGAGCCGCATCGACGCCGTCGTCGTCTCGACCCAGCACTCCGCGGACGTCTCGAACCGCAAGCTCCACGCCGCCGTCCGGGAGGAGGTCATCGCCCGGGCGCTGCCCAAGCGGCTCATCGACCGGCGGACGAAGATCTACATCAACCCCACCGGGCGCTTCGTCATCGGCGGGCCCATGGGCGACACCGGCGTCACCGGGCGAAAGATCATCGTGGACACCTACGGCGGCATGGGTCGCCACGGCGGCGGGGCCTTCAGCGGGAAGGACCCCTCGAAGGTGGACCGGTCGGCCGCGTACATGGGGCGCCACATCGCGAAGAACGTGGTGGCGTCTGGCCTGGCGAGGCGCTGCGAGGTCCAGGTGGCCTACGCCATCGGCGTCGCCGACCCGGTCTCGGTCATGGTGGACACCTTCGGCACCGCCACGGCGCCCGAGCCGAAGATCGCCTCCGCCATCCGCGAGGTGTTCGGGCTCAGGCCCCGCGACATCATCGAGGGGCTGGACCTGCTCCGCCCCATCTACGAGAGGACCGCCGCGTACGGTCACTTCGGGCGCCCCGAGAAGGAGTTCACCTGGGAGCGGACCGACAAGAAGGACGCGCTGCGCGACGCCGTGGGGACGCGGCGCTCCCGCGCCGCCTGATCCACCGCCGGGCACGGGGGGACGACAGCGATGGGCCTTCTCGCCGCGCTGGTGCTCGGAGTGGTACAGGCGATCACCGAGTTCCTGCCGGTCAGCTCGACCGCGCACCTGCTCGTCGCGGGGGAACTGCTCGGCCAGAGCCTCGCCGATCCGCGCTTCCGCGCCTTCGTGACGATCATCCAGACGGGGACCACGCTGGCGGTGCTCGTGTACTTCCGCCGCGACCTCTGGCGGATCACCGCGGCCTTCGTCCGGGGGCTCGCCACGGGCCGGCCCTTCGGGACACCCGACGCGCGGCTCGGCTGGTACATCGCGCTCGGAACCATCCCGGCGGCGGTGGCGGGCAAGCTCCTCGAGCGGAGGATCGAGGCGCTCGGCAACATCGTCATCGCCTTCTCGCTCGTGGCCTGGGGGCTGGTGCTCCTCGTCGCCGAGCGGTTCGCGACCCACCGCCGCAAGCTCGACGAGGTGCGGGCGGGGGACGCGCTGCTCATCGGCGTCGGCCAGGCCCTGGCGCTCGTCCCGGGCACCTCGCGCTCGGGCGCCACCATCACCGCCGGCATGCTGCTCGGCTTCGCCCGCGAGGCGGCGGCCCGCTTCAGCTTCCTCCTCTCGGTGCCGATCATCCTCGGCGCCGGGATCTACAAGCTCGTGAAGGCGCTGCCCGCGCTGCGGGGGGAGGCCTCCTGGGCGCAGGCCACCGTGGTGGGAACGGTCGTCGCCGCGCTCTTCGGCTACGTCGTCATTGGGTGGCTGCTGACGTGGCTCCGCACCCGCACGACCTACGTCTTCGTCGTCTGGCGGATCGCCATGGGGGCGGCCATCGCGCTGCTCATCTGGAAGGGCGTCCTGCCCACCGACGACGCGGATCCCCCGCCGCCGCCCGCCGTCCACGCGCGATGACGCTCGCGGACCTGAGGCGCGCGCTCGCCGCCCGCGCCTTCGGGACCCTGGACTCCTCTGCCCTCCCGGAGGCCTACCGGAGATCGGAGGGGGCGCTCCGGCCCGCCGCCGTCCTCGTGCCGCTCTTCGAGCGGCACGGGGAGCTGCAAGTCCTCTTGACGCGCCGGCGCCCCGACCTTCGGCTCCACCCCGGGCAGATCTCCTTCCCCGGCGGCCGGCTCGACCCCGGCGACCCGGACACGCTCGCCGCGGCGCTCCGGGAGGCGCGGGAAGAGGTGGGGCTCGAGCCGGCGCGTGTGGAGGTCATCGGTCGGCTGAGCGAGACCCTGGTCGTCGTCACCGGGTTCCGCTTGACGCCCTGGGTGGGCGTCGTGCCATACCCCTACCCCTGGGCGCCCGACCCCGGCGAGGTGGCCGAGGTCCTCGAGGTGTCGCTCGCCGGGCTTGCGCGGCCGGACGCCCACTGGACCGAGCCCCGCGAGGCCCACGGCATGCTCCACGAGGTCCACTTCTTCGCGCTCGGGAAGGACACGATCTGGGGTGCGACCGCGCGCATCCTGTTCGAGCTCCTCTCCCTCGGGAGGCACGCATGAAGCTCTACCCGGTGGTCATGGCCGGCGGATCGGGAACCCGCTTCTGGCCGCTCAGCCGCAAGGACCGTCCGAAGCAGTTCCTCCCGCTCGACGGCGACAAGCCGCTGCTCGCCGCCACCGTCGAGCGGCTCCCGCCGCTCGCCCGCGCCGACCGCACCTACGTGGTCTGCGGCCCGAACCACGCCGCCTCGGTCCGGCGCATCCTTCCGAGGCTCCCCAAGGAGAACCTCATCGTCGAGCCCTGTCCGCGGAACACCGCGCCCTGCGTCGGCCTCGCCGCGCTGCACGTGGCGCGCCGGGATCCGCGCGGCGTGATGGCCATGCTGCCCTCCGACCACCACGTCGCCCACCCCGAGGCCTTCCGCGACGCGCTCGCCGCCGGCGCCCACCTCGCCGCAGAGGGCGCCGTGGTGACCATCGGCATCCGGCCGGACCGTCCCGAGACCGGCTACGGCTACCTGAAGGTGGGCGGGCGGCTGCACGCGATGGGGCGCGGCAAGAAGGCGTTCCACCCGGCGCGGGTGGAGCGCTTCGTCGAGAAGCCGGACCTCGTGACCGCGTCCCGGTACCTCGCCGAGGGCGGCTACCTCTGGAACAGCGGCATCTTCCTGTTCCGGGCCGACGTGATCCTCGACGAGATCCGCCGCGCCATGCCGGTCCTCGGCGAGCAGCTCGCGGTCATCGAGCGCTCGCTCGGCGGACCCTTCTACGGCCGGACGCTCAAGCGGGTGTTCCCGGCGGCGCCGTCCATCTCCATCGACTACGGCGTCATGGAGAAGAGCCAGAGGATCGCGGTCGTCCCGGCCGAGTTCGGGTGGAGCGACGTCGGAAGCTTCGCGGCGCTGTCCGAGGTGCACGAGACCGACGACCTCGGCAACGTCAAGCAGGGCGACGCCATCGTCCTCGACGGCCACCGGAACGTGGTCGTCGCCCGCGGCTCCCGGCCGGTCGCCGTGGTCGGGGTCGACGACGTCGTCGTCGTGGACGCCGGGGATGCGGTGCTCGTGGTGAAGAAGGACCGCGCCCAGGACGTGCGCAAGGCGGTCGAGGAGATGCGGCGCCGCGGCCGGGAGGACCTCCTGTAGCGCCCGGCGCGGGCCCGCGGCCCACGCCGGCGTGGGCTATGATGGGGACTCGAAGGAGGAGCCGTCCATGCCCGAGGTGTCCCCGACCATCTTCCGCGAGTACGACATCCGCGGGCTCGTGGACCAGGACCTCACCGAGGAGGCGGTGCGCCTCGTCGGGCGCGCGCTCGGAAGCGAGGTCCGCGAGAAGGGAGGCCGCCGCGTCGTGGTCGGGCGCGACTGCCGCGAGTCGGGCCCCCGCTTCGCCGCGGCGATGCTCGACGGGCTGAACGCCGCGGGGATCGACGTCACCGACCTGGGCGTGGTCCCGACTCCGCTCACCTACTTCGCCGCGGCCACGCTGCCGGTCGACGGCCTGTGCATGATCACCGGCTCGCACAACCCGCCGGAGTACAACGGCCTGAAGGTCGGGGTCGGGCGGACCACGCTCCACGGCGACGAGATCCAGGCGCTCCGCCGCCGCATCGAGGCGGGGCGCTTCGCCGAGGGGAGCGGGGGGCGGGAGTCGCACGACATCGTCACGCCCTACCGAGCCTACGTCCGCAGGAACCTCCGCATGGGACCTCGGCGCCTGAAGGTCGTCGTGGACGCGGGCAACGGGACGGGCGGAGTGGTCGCGGTGCCGCTCTTCCAGTCGCTCGGCATCGAGGTGGTCCCGCTGTTCGTCGAGATGGACGGCCGCTTCCCCAACCACCATCCCGACCCGACCGTGGAGAAGAACCTCGCCGACCTCAAGCGGGCGGTGGTCGAGCGCGGGGCCGACCTGGGCGTGGCCTACGACGGCGACGCCGACCGGGTGGGCGCCGTCGACGAGAAGGGCCAGGTGCTCTGGGGCGACCAGCTCATGATCCTCTTCTCCCGGGCGCTCCTCGCCGAGAAGCCCGGCGCGGCGATCGTGGGAGAGGTGAAGTGCTCGATGAACCTCTACGACGACATCGCCGCCCGCGGGGGGCGACCCATCATGTGGAAGGCCGGGCACAGCCTCATCAAGGCGAAGATGAAGGAGGAGGGGGCGCTGCTCGCCGGAGAGATGAGCGGCCACATCTTCTTCGGCCACCGGTGGTTCGGCTTCGACGACGGGGTGTACTCCTCGGCCCGCCTGCTCGAGCTCGTGTCGAGGACCGACGCCCCGGTGTCCACCCTCCTCGCCGACGTCCCGAGGACCTTCGCCACGCCGGAGATCCGGGTCGACTGCCCCGAGGACAAGAAGTTCGAGCTCGTGCGGCGGGCGCAGGAGTGGTTCGCCGGCCGCTACGAGGCCGTGACCGTCGACGGCGTCCGCGTCGTCTTCGCGGACGGATGGGGGCTCGTGCGCGCCTCGAACACCCAGCCGCTGCTCGTGCTCCGGTTCGAGGCGAAGACCCCGGAACGCCTCGCCGAGATCGAGGC